>Ga0209745_1000685_pt1 | contig 20598 bp, 16 predicted proteins | sample BarGraNGADG00312_FD_184495 | JGI IMG/M metagenome (GOLD analysis project Ga0209745, IMG submission 184495) | Arctic peat soil microbial communities from Barrow, Alaska - Barrow Graham LP Ref core NGADG0004-312 (SPAdes) (version 2) | ecosystem: Environmental > Terrestrial > Soil > Wetlands > Peat...
CAGGCAAGCCCGATCATAATCCCGATAAGGGAAATAATGATCAAAGCAAAAACGATAAAGGGCCAGAAATAATATTTTGTTCCAACTTTATATTTTATTTTGTTGAACTTAATCAGTTACTTCAGTTTTGTCAGTTCTGTAAAATCGTGGTTAATGAAAATCTTTAATAAGAGAAATTCAATTTTAGCTTTCATTTTATATGCGTTAGCCATTCAATTGAGCAATGCTGGTCCACCTTTTTTCACCGACGACCCACAACCTGTTGATTTTAGACATTGGGAATTCTACACCTCATCGGTGAACATCTTTCGCTCTGATAACTGGTCAGGTACCAGTCCTCATATTGAAATAAATTATGGATTAATCCGCGATCTTCAGGTACATCTTCTGTTACCTATGAACTATAATTATATTCCGCATCAAGGCGCAGATTTTGGATATGGGAATACGGAATTTGGCTTGAAGTACTGTTTTATCCATGAAACGGAAAAATCACCTCAGGTAGGCATTTTCCCCATTCTTGAGATACCTACAATAAAAAACCCCGAATTCAGTACCGGAAAAACTCAGATTTTTCTTCCTGTCTGGGCGCAAAAATCCTGGGGCAAATTAACCACATACGGAGGAGTTGGTTATTGTATAAATCCCGGTGTAACCAATAAAAACTGGATCTTTACCGGAGCAGAAATACAGTATGAATTATCACCAAAGTTAATGCTTGGGGGAGAGTTGTATTACCATTCCGCCGATGCTGATGGAAGTAAATCAGTAACTGCTTGTAGTATAGGTGGATCAGTCAATTTTTCTCAGAAATTCCACTTTATATTTTCAGTAGGGCATAGCATAATAAATGATAACTACACAAGCGCGTATATTGGATTTCTATTGACTATATAACATTTATTCTAATAGTTCAATAATCTGGGAAAAGGCGTAAACTACTATGACGTGAAAGATGGCCAATAATTACTTTGAATTCAAACAGTTTACGGTTCACCAGGAACATGCTCCGTTTAAAATCACCACCGACAGCGTGCTGCTCGGGGCATGGGCTAAGATTGAAGGGTCAAAGAAAATACTGGATATTGGCACAGGTACGGGGATACTGGCCCTGATGGCCGCACAACGCACTGATGCACAAATAATTGCAATTGAACCCGACCCCGGCTCGTACATGCAGGCAGGGCTGAACTTTACCGGCAGTCCATGGTATGACCGCATTACTCTGTTTAACAGCACGGTTCAGGAATATAAACCTGACACAGGTCTTCTTTTTGACGCAGTAATTACTAATCCACCCTATTTCATTGACTCTCTTCCTAATACTGACGCCGGAAAGGCAAGGGCAAGACACTCACTTATCCTGAGTTATCAGGAACTTCTTGAGGCAGTCCTGCGTCTCCTGACACCTTCAGGTACACTGCATCTGGTGCTGCCGGTAAATGAGGCCAGACGGCTTACGGATATGGCTTCTTCATCAGGCCTGTATTGCTGCAGGAGGCTCTATGTCAGACCGACAATGACACTTCCTCCGGCAAGGGTGATGATGACCCTGGCACATGAAAACAAAACCGCTGAAGAATCAACAATTGTGGTAGAAAAAGGAGGGAGACACAAATACTCTGCCGAGTATGTCTCCCTCACAAAAGATTTTTATCTTAAATTCTGAACGCCTACTTGATCATCATATCAACTGGCAGGTTGTATTCTTCCTCCATCTTAATGCCGTTGAGGGCAAGCTCATCAAGGATAGGATTATAGATTTCAGGAAGAACAGGACGGTAGACACCGCGCAGTTTTATCCTGTCAGTCAGTATCATCTTAACTGCCATTGCCGCCGGCAGAGCGACTGTCCTGGCAATTGAGGTGTTTGTTGCCGGAGTACCGAAATCAAGCATCCTTGAACTCACGACTTCTTGCTTGCCATCAGGGTAGGAGGCCAGGAAAAGATGCTGCATGACAACCATATCGCGCTCATTCTCTTCAAGCCACATCATCTTTATCATCAGGTCAGAGGTGATCTCATACGGGGAGGTCACTCCATATCCCATCACCTTATCAGTGAATAGTCCCAGCCATTCGAGAGAGTCAAGAGCTGTTTTTGTAGGATTAAGACCGGGTTTGTTCTTAAGTTCGCTGCGGAGGTCCTTTCCAGTCAGTCCTGCACGCTCTGCTACAAACTGTTTGTAGGTTTTCCCGGTATAGTCATGATCTCCGTCATCAATCAGGTTGATGGCCTTCATAAGATCAAGAGTTTCGCACCATCCTTTGAATCTGAATGTGCCGCGGTACATTGTGCTGATACCCTTCAGCCCATAGATATCAACATAACTGACTGAATCCCGGTTCGGGTAGACTTCCATATCACCTACACCTGGGAAATAATGCGTGAACCTGTCCTTGAAGAGGTCAATGGGTTCGATATTGACGATCTTCCCGTGCTTAAGGTAAGTGGCGCCGTTGCGGCTGGCAAGGACAACACCCTTCGGGCTCCAGGAGAATTTGTATCCCATTGGGTTATTGCAGGCTTCCGGAGCTGGAAGGGCACCGCAGAGCGAATAAAACTCCTCGATCTTCCCGCCTTTGTTGTGGACATTGTCGATTATCCTCATAGCTGACATATGGTCAATACCGGGGTCCAGTCCTACCTCATTCAGGAATATTATGCCTGCCTTCCGGGCTTCAGCATCAAGTTCCTGCATCTCAGGCTTAACATATGATGTGGTTACGAGATGTTTATGGTGTTTTAGACAAATTTTTGCAACGTCAACATGATACCTGTACGGCAGAAGGCTGACTGTCAGGTCACTGCCTCGCACCATGTCAGAAAGGCTATCCATGTCTTCGGTCATCCATCCGACAGTTTTACCGTTCGGATGTCCGTTAATGAGCTTGTCAGCTTTGTCTTTTGTACGAGTAGCAATAATAACCTCAAAACCTTCTTCAAGGAGATACTCAACCATGGGCTTTGATACAAGGCCGGCACCGAGAATGAGAACTTTTTTCATATTTTTCATGTTTGCTGAAGGACAAAAGTAAACAAACCCTTACGGAGTATTTATGATAAAAGTTATACTTAAGTGGAAGGAGAATCTTAATTTTGTTACCCGTAAAGTGGATAAATGATTGCACCCCGGATGTCTCAGATGCCGAAATATGTAGAAACCCCGCTTATGAAGCAGTATACCGCTGTCAAAGCGAAACACCCTGATGCAATATTGCTCTTCAGGGTAGGCGATTTCTATGAGACCTTCGGTGAAGATGCCATACGTGCTTCTGAGATCCTGGGAATTGTTCTCACACGCCGTGCCAATGGTGCGGCAAGCTATGTCGAGCTTGCCGGTTTCCCTTACCATGCCCTTGACACTTACCTGCCAAAGCTCGTCAGGGCAGGCCAGAGAGTGGCTATCTGTGAACAGCTGGAAGACCCTAAGCTGGCGAAGAAGATTGTCAAAAGAGGGATAACCGAACTGATCACACCGGGAGTTTCATTCAGTGATAATGTGCTGAATAACAAGGAGAACAACTTCCTTGCAGCAGTACATATGGAAAAACAGGCTGTAGGGGTGGCTTTTCTGGATGTCTCTACGGGAGAGTTCTTTGTCACAGAGGGAGATACAGCGCATGTTGAGCAGATAATGAACAATTTCCAACCAAGAGAGGTCCTCTTTGAAAAGCGCAAGTCAGATCTGTTCCGCGAGAGGTTTGGGAGCAGATTTTACACGTATAAGCTTGATGACTGGATCTTCACTTCCGAGGCAGCTGGTGACAGACTCCTTAAACAGTTTGGCACCACAACGCTGAAGGGCTTCGGCGTCCAGGGCATTCCAAACGGTGTAATTGCGGCCGGTGCCATCCTCTATTACCTCGACATGACCCGGCATGAGAATCTAGGACACATTAACCACATCGCACGGATCGATGAAGAAAAATATGTATGGCTTGACAGGTTCACAGTTCGAAACCTTGAGCTTTTCCATTCGCCCTATGAAGGCGCTAAAACACTTATAGATATTGTTGACCGCACCCTTTCACCCATGGGCGGCAGGATGATGAAACGATGGATATCATTGCCGCTTAAGGAGATTGAGGTGCTTAATGCCAGGTTAGACATCGTTGATTTTCTTATGAGGAACAGCGGTGTCAGTGAAGAAATGGAAGGGCTGATAAGGGAGGTGGGCGATCTTGAACGTTTACTCAGCAAAGCATCGGTGGGTCGGGTTACTCCACGTGAGGTGGCTCAGATGCGGAGGGCGCTTACAGCTATCGGTGAACTGAAGAAATTATGTTCAGAGACTGATTGTCAGCCTCTTGTATCGCTTGCCTCCGGCTTTGACCCCTGTCCCGAACTGGCCGAAAAGATAGGCCGAACCCTTACATCGGACCCTCCGGTAGCCGTAAACAAAGGTCATGTAATAGCTGAGGGCATATCACCAGAGCTTGATGAACTGCGGAAAATATTCTACAGCGGAAAAGACTACCTGAACGACCTGCAGCAGAGAGAGAGCATCAGGACAGGCATCAGCTCACTCAAGATCAGTTATAACAATGTCTTCGGTTATTATATCGAAGTACGGAATACACATAAGGACAAGGTCCCTGCTGACTGGATACGCAAGCAGACGCTGGTCAGCGCTGAGAGGTACATCACTGAAGAGCTGAAGGAATATGAGAGCAAGATACTTGGCGCCGGTGAGAAGATACTTACTCTTGAGACAAAACTCTTCAATGAGCTTGTGTCGTCACTCACTCCGTTCATTGCGCTTTTGCAGGCTGATGCTGCCTCTGTCGGCAGGCTCGACTGCCTTCGTTCATTTGCCGTTGTCTCTGACGAGAATGGCTACAACAGGCCTTTCCTCGACGACGGTCATGTGCTGGATATAAAGGACGGGCGTCATCCGGTGATTGAAAAGCAGCTTCCTCCGGATGAACCTTATGTGCCCAATGATGTGTGGCTTGACAACGATGAACAACAGGTTATCATCCTTACGGGGCCAAATATGTCAGGTAAATCAGCCCTGCTCAGACAGACTGCACTTATAGTTATCATGGCGCAGGCCGGTTGTTTTGTTCCTGCGAAGGAGGCCCGCATCGGCATCATTGACAAGATCTTCACCAGGGTGGGCGCATCGGATAACCTCTCTCTGGGAGAATCGACCTTCATGGTTGAAATGAACGAAGCTGCCAGCATACTCAATAACCTCTCTGACCGCAGTCTGGTTCTTCTGGATGAAATAGGCCGCGGTACAAGTACTTATGACGGCATTTCTATTGCCTGGGCGATGGTCGAGTATATCCATGAAAACCGTCACAGGGCAAAAACCCTCTTTGCCACGCACTACCACGAACTGAATGAGATGGAGAACACATTTGCGAGGGTGAAGAACTATAATGTCTCAATCAGGGAGCTTGATAACAGGGTTATTTTTCTCAGGAAGCTGAAGAGAGGAGGCAGCGAGCACAGCTTCGGCATTCATGTGGCAAGGATGGCTGGCATGCCGAAGAGCGTTGTCGGCAGGGCTGATGAGATACTGAAGATGCTGGAAGATGGCCGTGGCGGAAATACCCTCGGGAAGCCTGTCAATGAGTTAGCAGTCAATCGCGAAGGTTATCAGCTAAGCATTTACCAGCTTGATGACCCGGTTCTGAAACAGATTCGTGATGAGCTGCTGGGCCTCGATATTGACAACCTGACCCCCATGGAGGCCCTGAACAAATTGTACAACATCCGCAAATTGCTGAAATAAAAATATTTCAGGATAATTTATATTCAATGGGGGTCGATTTCGGCAGGAGGGGTTGTAATTTTGGAAAAATTACTATTTTTGCACTCACAAATGCGGGAATAGCTCAGTTGGTAGAGCACGACCTTGCCAAGGTCGGGGTCGCGAGTCCGAGTCTCGTTTCCCGCTCTGATGAGAAAAAAGAAAAAACGCCCCTGTCGGGCGTTTTTTATATGTAGCGATGATTATTTTACGGGACCCCACTCGATAAGGATATTATCCCTGAAATAGAGATATTTCCTTGAATAGATCCACTCCTCGTCGACGCTCTGATCAACAAACATACGGTTTATCTGCTCGGGTTTGCCCCAGCTGTCAATAGCCATGTCAGCAGTGACGCCCTTCCATACCTTATGCTGGTAGAGGCGTTTTCCGATGTCGTCACCGTATTTGGCTACCAATGCATCATACCTGTCAACAGGCTGCCCGGCAGGTTCCACTGCAACCTGTGGCTGCTGCGATTGCGCAGCGTCAACCGGCTGGTCAACCGGCGCGACAGCTGCAACTGCAATTGGCAGCAGAGCGCCCAGCCTGTCTGATTTGACATACCCCTCAAGATTCCCGAAACGTACAAGGCTGTAAAGACTGTCTGGTTTAATTACTTCCACCGTACTTCCTTCAGGAATAAGCTGAATGACACTGGTGATATCATCCTTGTCACTGAAGAGTCTGGCGGTTCCCTTTATTGATGCTTTCTGCAGCTCCTGTGCAGATACTGTAATGCCCATAAACAGTATGAGCATTGCCATTATAACTTTTTTCATGATTTGTTTATTTATTCCTTATGAGTGCTCAAAAATCATACCACCATTATTTCTTCCTGATAATCATCAATCCGTCTCTGATTGGAAGCACTATCTTTTCGACGCGATGATCTTTACGGACCATCTCATTGAACATCACAACTCCTTTTGTCTGAGGGTCTTTCAGGGCCTCCTCACCTTCAATCTTACCTCCCCACAGCACATTGTCAGCGATAATAAAACCTCCCTTGCGGACCTTTTCAAAGACGAGGTTAAAGTATTCACAATATTCGCGTTTATCGCCATCAATAAATACCAGGTCAAAAGTATATTTCATTCCGGGGATAACGTCCTGAGCCCTGCCGGTATGCAATGTAACCCTGTCAGCCACGCCGGCGAGTGCAAAATAATGAGTGCTCATCTCATTGAGCTCATCATTGATCTCTATGGTATGAAGCTGTCCGCCTGATTTAAGTCCCCGGGCCAGGCATATAGCTGAATAGCCGGTGTATGTTCCTATCTCAAGGATCCTTGAAGGGTGGATCATATACGAGAGCATCTCGAGGAACTTGCCCTGGATGTGTCCGGCAGCCATATTGGGGTTCACAACATAAAGATGTGTCTGGCGGTAGAGTTCCTCAAGTACTTTATCCTCAGGCGTACTGTGCTCCCTGATATATTTGTCAAGTTCTTTCTCCATTCTGTCTGTATATTAAAGTTGAAAGTGATGATCTGTCAAAGACTTTACCGGCAATGTCCGTCAGTTCTGCGGTAGTGACTGCATCAATCTTACGGAACACTTCATTAATGGGGTCTATACGGTCAAAGATCAGAAGGCTTTTTCCCAGGCTAAGCATCAGGCTCTCATGGTTCTCGTATGCTCTGGCAAGATAACCCTTGATCTGGTTCTTTGCCTTTGACAGCTGGTTGACGCCCAGGGGCTGACGCTTCAGCCTCTCGAGCTCATTAATGGTAAGTTGAATACTCTTCTCAAGGTTGCGCTTGTCAGTACCGAAGTATATGGTTATCAGTCCTGTGTCAGTATACGGATTATACATTGACTCGACATTGTAAGCGTATCCTCTCTTTTCACGGAGCGACAGGTTCAGTCGGGAATTAAGTCCCTCTCCGCCAAGAATGTTATTCAGAATAAAGAGCCCCATGCGTTTGTCATGGTGCAGGTCATAGGCTATATTCCCGATTATGCAGTGGTTCTGGTAGGTATCCATTTTCCTTTCGGTCGTGACAGGGGTGTACCTGTAATCGGCCCTGACCCTGGGAGCGCCATTGCCGGTCTCAATATGACCGAAGTTCTTCTCAAAAAGATAGATGATATTCATAGGATTGACAGCACCGACAGAGCAGAAAACCATCTGTCCGGTCGAAAAGTTACGCCTGATAAATCTGCGGATGCTCTCGCCGGTTATGGATCTCACTGTCTCAGGTTTTCCAAGAATATTCCTCCCGATAGGCTGGCCTGGAAAAACCAGTTCCTCAAACTCATCAAAAATGTATTCAGCCGGGTTGTCAAGATATGAGTTTATCTCCTCCATGACCACTTCTTTCTCTTTTTCAATCTCTGCAGGTGGGAAGGTGGAAGAAAAAAGGAGGTCTGCAATCAGTTCGACCGCACGAGGATAGTATTCTTTCAGGAAGGACGCATGTATGGCTGTCTCCTCCTTTGTTGTATAAGCATTCAGCTCGCCTCCCACATCCTCGAGGCGACTGAGTATGTGGTACGCTTTGCGGTGGGCGGTACCTTTAAAAAGCATATGTTCTATAAAATGAGCTATACCGTGTTCATCAGCCTGTTCATCACGGGAACCGGTATTGATTATGATACCGCAGTGTGCTACCTCGCTTGTTGTCGGGTAGTGTACCAGTCGTATGCCGTTGGAAAGAGTGTGAAAAGTGAGATCCATGCCTGATTAAAGATCTGACAAAGATAATACTGTTGGAAGCATATTGCACTCATTAAAAAGTGATAGAGCCCACTTGCACAAAAAAGAAAAAGCAATATATTTGCAGTCCGATTTGGTACCATAGCTCAGTTGGTAGAGCAACGGACTGAAAATCCGTGTGTCCCTGGTTCGATTCCCGGTGGTACCACAAAGATAAATCCGGATGAGTTGATAATCAGTTCATTCGGATTTTAATTTTTATTACTGTGCCAACGATGATCCATACATCACAATAGTCTCTTTCCCCCCTGTTAAAACGAAACACATTATCTGTTTTTTTCAACCAATGAAGCCTTAAATTAATAGACTAACTAATATTATATATGCGATTTTCTTCATAAATTTCAGTTTGATTTCACTATTAAACTATACCGGATTTTATCTGTCAGACACTTCCAAAGACCTCAATAAAATATTGATCCGATAGATATGGGAATAAAACAAACAATTGCAAAGTATAAGTATGGGATAGCCATGTTGCTTTCATTTGTATTGATTGAGAATGTCGCATGGATCATTGAACCGACCTTCTTTGGCAAGCTCCTTGATAAACTTATCGAGCACTTTTATGACCATGATAACGTTAGTTTTTTAATGCCCCTGATTACATGGGTTTCAGTCTATTTATTGAATGTTGTGGGAGGAGCACTCCACAGGTATTTTAATGGCGGAACCTATTCAAAGATGTATGCTGACCTTGCCACAAACGTAATCTCTGAATCAAAATCTCGTGGCGATCTTTATTCAAAAATGATGGTGAGGACTGAGCTTGTCAAAGAGTATGTAACATTTTTCCGGGAGCGCCTGCCTGAAATGTTATGGCAGTTATCAGCATCCTTAGGAGCTATCATTGCCCTGTTTTTTTATGATTACCGTATCGGACTTGTATGCCTGGCGGTCATAGGGCCGGTAGGATATATTAATAACATAAACAGGAAAAAGGCTACAGTCCTGCAGAAGGAAATTCATGACAATCAGGAAGAACTGTATAAACTCCTGGAAAATCGTGATACCTCAAGGATACATCAGTTTTTTAGTAGCATGATTATTCCCAGATCCAGGATTGCCAGATGGAATTCTTTTACATACACCTCTGTAAAGGTATTGCTGGTAATTATTTTTGTAGTTGTTTTATTCATTTGCGTGGATGTTGATAAATTTACCACCGGAAAAATCTATTCAGTTATCGCGTATTTATGGACATTTATCGGACAGACTGATTATCTGCCTGACCTGATGGAAAACCTGGGCTCAATTAAAGACCTGAACTTAAGGTTTGATCAGGACGCTGAATTAAACCCGGATATTCAGATCACAGAAAACTGAACGGTTTCGGCTATGGCCTGAAAGGAGCTTATTACCATTGTCCTTTATGATTGCAATATTCTGATCTCAGCGCAGTTTCTTCAATTCTCTGCGTTCAAGCCATTTTATAAACAGGAAGTTCATTATACCCATCAAAACCATAGCTCCTCCAAAAATAAGGAAGGAATACCTGATATTGGCTTCGCCGCCCGTCATCACTGTCCACTCACTCATACCGAATATGCCGGCAATCAGTGTCAGAGGCATGAAGATGGTAGTTATAAAGGCAAGTCGTCTTACCGTATAATTAGTCTGGTTTGAATCACGTGCCATCTGATTGTTGAGCATTGAGGCATATAGATCCATGAGGCTGTTTACATTGTCGCGATTGCTCTCCGTCATTTCGAGAAAGTTTGACAGATGATCAAAGACATCGCGGTAGTGAATTGTAGCTTTTTCAGGTACCCACTCACAGTCATTGCGGCTGATCTTGATAAGTATCTCGCGCTCGTGGAACAGGCTCTTGCGGAGAGATAGGAGGTTGCGGCGCAGATAAATAAGTTTGGATGGATCGAAGGCACCCGGTGAAGCAAGGATATCTTCCTCCGCCTGGTCGATATCAGCCTCGGCTTTTTCAACCGCATCAACCATACTGTCAACGATATTATCAAGTACTAAATACGTCAGCCATGCCGGCCCATGCTTTGCAACAGAAATATTTCTTTGAATGATTGCATGTATACCTTCAATCGGAAACCGCGTGGCTTCAGAATAACCACTCACGGTTATAACGAAGTTTTTCCCTAAAACCAGATCCACTTCATCTGACAAGAGTTCTTCATGATCATACAGCAGAGCATTGAATACAATAAAGGTGTATGAAGGAAATTCGTCCATCTTCGGCACCTGGTTCTCATCGGTGCAGTCCTCCAGGGAAAGAGGATGGATCCCGAGAGGGTTGATGAGTTCCGCCAGCTCGTCACGCGTGGCTTTCTGGTAGTTGAACCATACGTAACCATCATTTCCGAGAGCTGTTACTGCTTCGCTGAAGGAATTCAGCTTTTCTAATTCGCCCGATGGCGGGACTCTGTAAAATTCCGAGGTGCTCATGATTGATGGATGATTTAAAATGATCTTTTAAATGACATGTGAAATTATTCAAAATTTCATTATTGTAGAATATCGGGTCATTATCATTCACTAAAATAGAATTTCTTAATCCCCTCCGGGGAATTGCTGTAGGGATCAATCGTGGCTGCTACAATACTTGAACCTCTACGAGGTATGCATGTGTTTCCAATCGGTACTGGATAGACTGATACCACTGTTATTCGATGGTCTACAACCATCTTAATTTTTCTGTATTCGATTTTCTACGGTAATTTGATGATCTACGATCATCTATTTGCGGGATTAAAATTTTATCACTGATCTAGATTGATTAACGATGATCTTCGTAGAAGATCAAATTATTGTAGATAATATGGGGTCATCAGCTATTGATGGTCGTAGACCATCGAATAATTCTTTGCAGGTACAATAAAATTCCTGTATGTTTCCAGTATTGCAGCAACATCTTTATAATCAATATTATAACCTTCATTGTGAAGGGATGTGACAAACTCGCTGTGCTTCCGCTTCTGCCTGTAATCAGGCTCACGAACAGGGTGTTTCAGGTATCTTTCAAAAACTTCCGGATCCTCACTTATGTTCAGCACGGCATGATATACAAGCCTCCGCTCTCTCCGATGCATGGATGAACCCAGTATTTTCCTGCTTCCTAATGTTATATCAGAAATGCCCTGTGTCCCATAGTTTTTCACACCAAGATCAGCAAGCACATCCAGGATCATCCCGTTGATCACTCTGAAGAAATTCTTTGAGGCTGTCATTTCCCTGAATTCCCGTGCAACTGTTATCACCGCCATCCCAGGAGTCAGTACAACGGCCTCTCCACCGGTCGGGCGTTTAGTAACAGTAATGTTGTCGGCCTCGACATTCTCAATTATTAAAGATCTCTCCGGCGTATTACTCTGCCCAAGAACGATTACTGTTTTGTCAGGCTGCCACACAAGCATGCCGTCGCCTGTGCCGCTGAACAATGCCGCATCAGGGAGATCATATGGTCTTATCAGAACTGACATTCTGAATTTTCAGGCTTTATGTACGGGTGTGCCCACTGCATCCGATCCTGCTTCAAGGAAGACCTCGGAAACGGTCGGGTGTGCATGCATGGTACGGGCAACATCCCATACTGTACTCTCGACTGCCATGTAAGCTGCAGCCTCACTGATCATGTCTGTGGCATTATGTGCAATGATCTGTACACCCAGCACCTCACCGTACTTTGGCTCTGAGATTATTCTCAAGATGCCTTCTGCATTGCCTTCCGTCAGGGCCTTGCCGTTGGCTGACAGAGGAAACTCATTGACCTTGTATTCTTCACCTGCAGCTGCAAGCTCCTGCTCCGTCTTTCCTATCTGGGCTATCTCGGGATCAGTGTAAATTGTCAGAGGGACACGGCTAGTCTCCATAGTCTCAGTTATGCCAAGTATATGGTTCACCGCAGCCAATGCCTGTGCCGATGCCGCATGTGCATAGATGCTCCTGCCGTTCACATCACCTACTGCATATACACCGGCAATGCTTGTCATAAAGTGTTCATCGGTGACATAAAAACTTTCAGAAGCTTCTGGCCTGAGTGCCCCTGTGGGTTTAATGCCTTTACGCGGCATGCAGTTCACAATACCCTCATAATCATTGATATTCAGTGTATCATAACCTGCCGTGCCTTCTATTATGTTTATTTTCAGCGATTCAAACCTGCGGGTGATGTAATTGTTCAGGTAATCATCCATTAGCGGAAAGATCTTTACGGCGGTTTTTACCAGTGTAACATCTTTTCCTATCATTGAGAGCATTTGTGATATCTCAGCGGCAACAGGACCTTCGCCGACCGCCAGTAGCTTATGAGGTATCTCCTTCAACGAGAAAAAGCTTTCAAGGTTGAGTATCTTGCTCTCACTGGCCTTGAATGGCAGGGGCCTCGGGTATGAGCCGGTGGCAATGATTATATTCTTCGTTGTCAGGCTGCGGTTGTCCACCACCACGGTTTCTGCTCCCTCAATTGATGCAGTTCCGGTAATGACCTCAACATTGTTTTTCTTCAGGAGGTATTCAACTCCTTTTATCAATCTGCGTACTATGCGCTCTGAACGCTTTACACCCGTTTCCCAGTTGAAGGTAAGTGTCTTAACATCAATGCCTTCTACGCCGAAGTCAGCCGCCATCGACAATCTTGAAAAGTATTTGGCACTTTCAAGCATTGCTTTTGAAGGTATACACCCCCAGTTAAGACACATGCCTCCTACATTTTTCTTCTCAATCAGCGCGGTCTTCAGTCCTGCCTGTCCTGCCCTTATAGCAGCTACATATCCTGCCGGCCCGGCGCCAACAATTATAAGATCATAATCCATCTCAGTCGTTTTAAATTATTGTCTCATTATAAGTGACAGCGGATCAGCAATGCCTGCAGCTACATCATTCATGAACTCCGTTGCCTCAGCCCCGTCAACCATCCTGTGGTCAACCGAGAGCGAAAGCGGCATTACATTCCCGACCTTGATCTCGCCGTCAACAACCAGGGGTTTCTGGTTAACGCGACCTATACCCAGGATGCCAACCTGCGGGTAGTTTATCACCGGAACCCCGAACAATCCTCCCAGAGCACCATAATTGGTGATTGTAAATGTTCCGTCTTTCATCTCATCAAAAGTCAGTTTACGGTCACGCGCTTTGACAGCGATCTCTGCAAGAGCCTTGCTCAGCTCTTTGATGCTCAGCCTGTCGGCATCCCGTATCACTGGAACCAAAAGTCCGTCAGGAGTGCTGACTGCAATACCTATATTGTAATAATTCTTGTATATGATATTTCCTTTTTCAAAATCCATCTCAGCATTAAGCTCGCGGTGCCGTTTAAGTGCGGCAACCACAGCCTTGATTACGAAGGGGAGAAAGGTAAGGTTGATATCTTCCTTTTTGTACTCTTCCTTATACTTTGCCCGGGCTGCTACGAGGGCTGACACTTCCGGCTCACCGAAGAGTGTCATGTGTGCTGTGCTCTGCTTTGAACGAAGCATGTTCTTAGCCATCGACTTCCTTATCTGGCTCATTTGTACGACTTCAATGAGTTCTTTAGCGGCAGGTCTGTCAGCCTGACCAACGGTACTCTTACCTGCCGTCGCGGGAGCGTGGAAATTCTGTATATCGCTCTTCATCACCCTGCCAGCAGGGCCGGTACCGGTTACAAGGTTAATGTCGATGTTCATCTCCCGCGCCATTGCCCTTGCCACAGGAGTGGCGAGTACCTTTCGGCGTGCGGCACCTGCAGCAGCAGGCCTGGCTTCAGTTCCCTCATCGCTGGCAGGGAGGAAGGCGTTGTTGGAAGCCACCTCAATAGTGCCCACCACGCCGGCACCTTTCTCATCAACCATCTCGCTGTCAGTCTTCTGTGCTTCAGCGGCAGCCTCACCGGCTATATCAATCTCGACCAGCGTCTCACCAACATGGATTGTCTCCCCGACCTTGCCATAACGTGCTGCGACGACACCCTCACGTGGTGACGGTATGTCTGCCACTACCTTATCGGTTTCCATCTTTACAAGCGACTGTCCAACCTTTACGGTATTTCCCTTATCTATGTACCACTCGATTATGATGCCCTCTGTAAGCCCTTCACCTATATCCGGGAATTTAAAAATATATCTCATCACTTCAGAATTTTATTGTTCGTTCAATCTCATAGAAGATCTTCTCAGGTGTGATCATATAATGATGTTCGCCACGGGGATAGGGTACTATCACGTCAAATGCTGCAACCCGTTTCGGTGGTGCTTCAAGATGGAGGAAAGCCTCCTCATTGGCCACTGCCATTATCTCTGATCCTACGCCGAAGCTGCGCGGCTCCTCACCGACAAAAATTATCCTGCCGGTCTTCTTCACTGATGCTGCGATAGTCTCCTTGTCAAGAGGGTAAATGGTCCTTAGGTCTATCAGCTCAACCGAATATCCAGCTTCCTTCGCCATCACCATCGCTTTCTGAACCTCGCGTATCATGGCTCCGTATGCTACTACCGTCACGTCAGTGCCCGGGGCAAGAACTTTAGCTTTGCCTATTGGAACTGAAAATTTTTCTTCGCTGACCTCCTGCTTTATTGCGCGGTAAATACGCTTGGGTTCAAGAAAAAGAACAGGATCATCACTTTCTATTGCTGAGATGAGCAGCCCTTTTGCATCATGAGGCGTTGAGGGCACGACAACCTTCAGTCCCGGAATATGAGCGAACATTGCCTCCATGCTTTCAGAGTGGTGCTCGAGTGCATTGATACCCCCGCCGTAGGGTAGGCGTATTACTATCGGCATCTTATAACGGCCGCGCGACCGGTTATGAAGTCTTGTAATGTGTGAGATGATCTGGTTAAACGCCGGATAGATAAATCCGCAGAATTGCATCTCGATGACGGGACGCAATCCCGCTGCGGCCATGCCAACAGCGGTTCCGGCTATGGCTGATTCAGCCAGGGGAGAGTCAAAGACTCTTTCTACTCCGTATTTCTTCTGTAGTCCTTCAGTCACCCTGAAGACGCCACCCTCAAAGCCGGTATCTTCACCATAAATAACAACATTCTTATCCTCCGTCAGTTTGATGTCAAGGGCGTCATTGAGGGCATTGACAATATTCATTGCTTTCATTTGCGTGCGTTTTTCCACTGTAAGAATTTCTCATGTTCAATCTGCTGATTGCGAAGATCCTGCGGCATATCTTCGTACATATATTTAAATACATCCTCAAGAGGATATTGGACAGTCTGCTCCGTCTCCAAAAACTGCCTGTCAATCTCTTTCTTATAATCTTCAGTTATCCTTTCCTCCTCAGCATCCGACCACAGGTTATTTTTCTCAAGGAAGAGCTTCATGCGGCGCAACGGGTCTTTCTTATCCCACTCTTTTTCCTCATCAGTGGTGCGGTATTTTGTCGGGTCATCGGATGTGGTATGTGCCCCCTTGCGATATGTGAATGCCTCTATCAGCACGGCCTGCTGCTCTTTTCTTGCATATTCATGAGCATTTCTGAAAACCGTCAGCATGGCGAAAATGTCATTGCCGTCGACCTTGATGCCTTTTATACCATAGGCTTTTGATTTTATAGCCAGGTTTATGCTGGCTGTCTGCATCTTCACCGGTACCGAGATAGCATACTGGTTATTCTGAATGACAAATATCACAGGCACCTTCCATACACCGGCAAAGTTCAGGGCTTCATGGAAGTCACCCTCGGAAGTGCCACCGTCGCCGACGAAGGCCATAGCCACCTCATCCTTTTTCTGATACTTTATTGCGTACCCTATTCCTGCCCCGTGGAGCAGCTGAGATGCAATGGGCACTGAGAATGGCAGGACGTGATTTGCATCAGCAAACTTAAGCCCCTCCTCAAATCCCATGTTGAACATGAATATCTCTTTCATTGACACGCCTTTGGCAAGCCATGCTCCCATCTCACGGAAAGCCGGTACCAGCCAGTCGTCATGTCTCAGAACCGCACCCGCAGCCACTCCTATAGCTTCCTGCCCATAGTTCGGGGGGTAGGTGTAGACCCGTCCCTGACGCTGGTATGAAACAATCATGAAGTCAAGCGTGCGGACAAACAGCATGTCCTTATACAGCTTCACCATCTCCTCATTGGTGAGCTGCGGCATCCACTCTTTACCGATAACCTTGCCATTGTTATCTATAACCTGCAACATTTTGTCTTCAGCAGGGTCAAACTGGTCGAACATATTTTATTTTGTTTAACGTTTCTTGAATAAAAGACAAACAAGTAAGTAATTTGTTCACCTGGCCCTATTGTGAAGAAATGTTAATACTGAGCAGGCTGTTATTTTTTATTCTAAATTAGAACCTTAATAATAAAATCTACTAATTCCAATCCAAAACAATATGAAAAATCACCTGAAAACATTTTTGATCTTAACTACGCTGGTCCTGCTCGCAGGATGCGACAGTAACAAAAAAGCTTCATTATCCCTGCCGTATGAAACATACAAGCTGAATAACGGGCTTACAGTTATTCTGAATGAAGACAAATCTGACCCTATCACTTCGCTGGTAATACTTTACCATGTGGGTTCGAGCAGGGAGGTTCCCGGGAAGACAGGATTTGCCCATCTTTTTGAGCATATGATGTTCCAGCGTTCAGAGAATGTCAAAGAGGATGAGTTCATGAAATCTCTTGATAAGGTTGGCGGTGATTTTAATGGCGGAACAAATTTTGACTGGACCATCTATTACGAGGTTGTTCCGAAGAATGCGCTTGAGCTTGCCATGTGGCTGGAATCTGACCGCATGGGCTATCTTAGCAACACGGTGACTCCCCAGTCTCTGGCTCTGCAGCAGAATGTGGTTCAGAATGAGAAGCGACAGGGGGTTGATAACAGGCCTTACGGTTTCACAGATTATGTCATCCTGAAAAACCTGTATCCTCAGGGTCACCCTTACAGCTGGGATGTGATCGGAGAGATGCAGGATCTGGCAAATGCAACCGTGGAAGACGTAAAGGCTTTCCACAGCAAATATTATGTTCCTAACAACGCAACTCTCGTGGTATCCGGTGATTATGATACCGCAGAAGTAAAAGCACTGATAGAAAAATACTTCGGGGAGATACCCGCAGGTGAGAAGCTTACTGATCCCAAGCCCATGACTGTCACTCTTGGCGAAACCAGGAAGCTTTATCATGAGGACAGCTTTGCCAAGGCTCCTCAGTACACAATGGTATTTCCCGCTCCTCAGCAGTACACAAAAGATTCATATTCTCTCGATGTTCTTGCACAGCTTTTGGGCCAGGGAAAGAAATCGCCACTCTACAAGGTTCTGGTAAAAGAGAAGAAGCTTACCTCAAACGTAAGATCATATAATCAGTCACAGGAGCTTGCCGGACAGTTTGAGATAAATATCACGGCAAATCCTTCCACAAGCCTTAACGATGTCGAGAAGGCTATATTTGAAGCTTTTACAAGATTTGAGACCGATAAGTTCACCGAGAAAGATCTGGAGAGGATCAAGGCAGGAATTGAAACGAATTTTTACAGGATGATGAGCAGTGTGATGTATAAGTCATTCATGCTGGCTATGTACAGTGAATATGCTGGTTCACCGGACTTCATGCTTGAAGAACTTAAGATGATGCAGGGAGTCACAATGGCTGACGTGTGGGATGTATATAACCGCTATATCAAAGGCAAAAATTATGTTGCAACCAGTTTTGTTCCTAAAGGTGAAACCAGCCTGGTAGCTGAAGGTTCAGTCAATGCCGGTGTAGTTGAAGAGGATATAACCAAGGCAACGCAGATGAAGATTGAAGCTGCCGGTGAAGAAGTAATTGCTAAAACACCCAGCAAAATTGATCGTTCGGTTGCCCCGGTACTCGGACCCGATCCGTCAATCACACTACCCCTGGTATGGAAGACGGAGGTGCCCAATGGCATGAAGGTTTATGGTATTGAACAGCATGAGCTGCCGCTTGTGACATGGTCAATTGTAATAAAGGGCGGTCATTTGCTCGATGATATTAGCAAACCGGGCGTTGCCAGATTTACTGCCCAGATGCTTAATGAAGGAACAAAAAACAAGACTCCCGAGGAACTTGAGGAGGAGATACAGCTTCTTGGCGCCAACATAAACATCAGGGGAGGGGAAGAGAATATAACTGTTTCTGTCAGTTCCATGGCACGTAACTTTGAAAAGACTCTCACCCTTGTCGAAGAGATGCTGCTTGAACCACGCTGGGATGAGGAGCAGTTTTCTCTGAACAAAACCCGTACGGTAAATAATCTGAAACGAAGCCTGGCAGATCCCAACTATCTTGCTAACATTACTTTCGGTAAGCTCAACATAGGTGCTGACAATGTTTTGTCAACAGACATCAGCGGTACACCAGAGAGCGTCGAAGCAATCACAATGGATGATCTGAAAGGTTTTTATGAAAAGAATCTTTCCCCGTCTGTTGCCAACTTCATGATAGTGGGAGATGTCGATCAGGCCAGGGTTGAAAAGGCTCTTTCAGGCCTTAATGGACGCTGGGCGGCAAAGGATGTGGTCATGCCATCTCTTGTTTTTCCACCTGTGCCCGAGAAGCCATCTATATATTTTGTTGACGTTCCAAGTGCTAAACAGTCTGTAATAAGTATTGGCAATCTGTCTTTGACACGTGACAACCCTGATTACTATAAGGCTGAAGTAGCAAACTACATGCTCGGAGGTTCGACAAGCGGTCGTTTCTTCATGGTTCTCAGGGAAGAAAAGGGATACACTTACGGCGCCTATTCCAGCTTTGATGGAATGAAGAGCTATGGAACCTTCAATGCCAGTGCAGCAGTTCGTTCTGATGCTACTCTTGAGTCGGTCCGGCTATTCAAGGATATCATGGAGGAGTACAGAGCAGGTGTTCCGCAGGAGACAGTTGATTTTACAAAGGGATCACTGTTGAAGGCGAACGCAAGACGGTTTGAAACGATTGATGACAAGCTGGGGATGCTGAACACTATGACAACCTATGGACTGCCTATGGATTATATCAAGCAGGAGGAGGATTACCTCAGGGGCCTGACGAAGGCACAGCTCGATGAGACTGTTCAAAAGTACATTGACCCGATGAAGATGTATTATGTTGTTGTAGGTGATGCGGCAACGCAGCTCAAAGGATTGAAGAAGATAGGCTTTGGTGAACCCATATTATTTAAGTAGTTTAATATCGTAAAGTTGCAGGGTTCCATAGTTTCATTGTTTCAGGGTTGGAAATAACTCTGAAACACTGGGACACTGGAACCCTGAAACATTTTATTGCATATCTTAGCGCAGCCATCTGAGGTTCACTGGTCCAATTGACTTAAGACCTGAGACCTTTAGACCTTCAGACCTTGAATAGCCCGGATGGTGGAATGGTAGACACGCAGGACTTAAAATCCTGTGACCATTGCGGTTGTGCGGGTTCAAGTCCCGCTCCGGGTACAGGTAAAGCCTCTTAATATGCAGATATTGAGAGGTTTTTTCATTCAGGGGATACAAATAGGATACAAAAGACCAATTTTTTCTGGTTTGGGACCAGAGGGTCGTGTTTTCGAATCACACTACCCCGACAAGCTAATACAAGGAGTTAGCCTATGTTTGACTCCTTTATTGGAAGAGTGTCACTTTTTTCAAATGATTTAAAAGAACGTAATGACTTAACGCCATGGTTGGGATCTCTTTATGTAAGTACTGATTATAGAAATAGAGGTATTGCAAAACAACTCATGGACAAAGTAATAAAAACCTCTAGAATATTAGGGTATGAGATATTATACTTAAGGACTGAACATGCTAGAATTTTTCAGGTATGTTTTGTTTTAATAATTGTAATTTTATGTGTTGTGAAAATATTGAATAAAAAATCTGGAAGGAAATATTTATTTAGCTTTTTAAAAAATCAATTTTAAAGAAATGAACCAGCTCTTAATTAAAGAGATTAAAACCAAAAAACCAGTTACCCTTTCCGATGCAGGGCATTTACTGGAAACGCAAACTGTTACCAACCCAATTCAAATATTGAACTGGAAAGATTTCGGTTATTTGCCCAAAGTAAATTTCCGAATTGGACATATAAAAAATCAAATCTGGCTAAAATATTATGTGAACGAAAAGCACCTTAGGGCCATAGAAACAAACACTAACGGGGATGTTTACAAAGACAGTTGCGTAGAATTTTTTATT
>Ga0209745_1000687_pt1 | contig 20593 bp, 18 predicted proteins | sample BarGraNGADG00312_FD_184495 | JGI IMG/M metagenome (GOLD analysis project Ga0209745, IMG submission 184495) | Arctic peat soil microbial communities from Barrow, Alaska - Barrow Graham LP Ref core NGADG0004-312 (SPAdes) (version 2) | ecosystem: Environmental > Terrestrial > Soil > Wetlands > Peat...
CGCGAGCCGGTCGCCGCGGGTGTGCAGCTGGCGGGGCAGGAAACCATCCTTGGCCAGGATCGAGGCCAGCACCGGGAAGCCGTTGAATGCCGTGTTCGCCGCAAGGATCAGGATGACCCCGGTGACGATCGAGATGAAGACGACCCCCAGGTGGAAGTCGGAGAAGATCGTCTGGGACAGCTGACCGATGATCGTCTCCTGGTGGTAGGAGCTGCCGACCGGTTGGCCGCCACGCGTGAGCTGGGTCTCCGGGAACTCGGCGTACTTCATGCCGGTCAGCCTCACGAGCGTGATGATGGACATCAGCAAGGTGACCGAGATGACGCCCATGAGCAGCAGGGTCGTCGCCGCGTTCGTGCTCTTGGGCTTCTTGAACGCCGGGACGCCGTTGGAGATGGCCTCGACCCCGGTCAGCGCCGCACAGCCGGACGAAAAGGCTCGCAGCAGCAAGAAGACCATGGCGAACCCGGCCAGGCCGCTGGCGCCGGGCTCCGGCACCAGGGTGAACTGCGAGCTCTCGGCCTGGGGCAAGGATCCGGTGGCTGACCGGTAGAACCCGAAGAGCGCCATGGCGACGATGCCGATAATGAACGCGTAGGTCGGTAGCGCGAAGGCCGATCCGGATTCGCGCACGCCCCGCAGGTTCATCGCGGTGAGCAGCACGACGAGTGCGATCGCCACCGGCATCTCGTACCCTCGCAGCCTCGGCAGGGCAGCCGCGGCGTTCTGCACGCCCGACGAGATCGACACCGCGACGGTCAGCACGTAGTCGACAAGCAGGGAGCTGGCGACCGTCAGACCCGCCCGCGGGCCGAGGTTGACCGTCGCCACCTCGTAGTCACCGCCGCCGGAGGGGTAGGCGTGCACGTTCTGGCGGTACGACGCCACCACGACGAGCATGACGAAGACGACGACGAGGCCGATCTGCCAGGAGTGGGTTGTGGCGAAGGCACCACCGGCAACCGCCAGGGTCAGGAAGATCTCGTCCGGCGCGTACGCCACCGACGAGAGCGCATCGCTGGCAAACACCGGGAGCGCAATCCGCTTGGGGAGCAACGTCTCGCCGAGCCGGTCGCTGCGCATGGCCCTACCGACGAGGAGCCGTTTGATGATCCTGCCCGATGTCGACACGCCGAACACTCTAGGCGGCAGGCCGAGCACACGCGCGCAATGCTGCGCGGCGCAGATCTTCGAGGCAGCGGGCGTTCGTTCGGGTGTGGCGTCCTCGGTGTAGCGTCGCTGCGTGCACTTCGTCATCATGGGTTGTGGCCGGGTCGGGTCGACCTTGGCACTCAGTCTGGAGAGTCAGGGCCACGACGTGGCCGTCATCGACACCAACAGCGCCGCCTTTCGCCGGCTTGGCAGCAGCTTCGAGGGCAAGAGGGTGACCGGCCTCGGATTCGACAGGGATACCCTGCGCGAGGCCGGTATCGAGAACGCCTACGCGTTTGCTGCCGTGAGCAACGGGGACAACTCCAACATCCTCGCAGCCCGAGTGGCCCGTGAGACATACGCCGTCGAACACGTGGTGGCGCGCATCTACGACCCCGGGCGAGCGGAGATCTACCAGCGCCTCGGCATCCCCACGGTGGGCACCGTGCGCTGGACCGCGGACCAGATGCTGCGCCGCCTCCTGCCCCAGGGCTCCGTCCCCGAGCACACCGACCCCAGCGGCCATGTGGTCATCGCCGACGTGCCGATCAACCCGGCCTGGGTCGGCCGTCGGATCAGCGAGATCGAGTCGACAGCAGGCGCCCGCGTGGCCTATGTGACCCGCCTCGGCGAGGGCATCCTGCCAGGCGCCGAGACCGTCTACCAGGACGGCGACCTGGTCCACCTCGTCACGACCTCGAGCGCGTTGACGACCGTCGAGCAGACGCTCGACCGGACGCCGCCGGTCCACTGACCACCAGCCCCTAGCTACCCCCCGAAAGGAACCACCCCCCCATGCGCGTTGTCATTGCCGGAGCAGGCAGCGTGGGTCGTTCGATCGCCCGCGAGCTGCTGCACAACGGACACCAGGTGCTCCTGATCGACAAGGACGCCGACGACGTCCAGGCCGGCCGTGTCCCCAACGCCTCATGGCTCCTGGCGGACGCCTGCGAGATCAGCTCCCTGCACGAGGCCAACCTGGCCGACTGTGACGTGGTGGTGGCCGCGACAGGGGACGACAAGGCCAACCTGGTCGTGTCGCTGCTGGCGAAGACCGAGTTCGGCGTGCCCCGCACCGTTGCGCGAGTCAACAACCCCAAGAACGAGTGGATGTTCGACGAGGCCTGGGGTGTGGATGTGGCCGTGTCGACCCCGCGACTGATGACCGCACTGGTCGAGGAAGCCGTCAGCGTCGGCGACCTGGTGCGTATCTTCACCTTCGGACAGGGCAGCTCGACCATGGTCGAGCTCACGCTTCCGGCCGACAGCCCGTACGCCGGCAAACGGGTCGGGGATGTGCCGTGGCCCCCCGACAGCACCCTGGTGGGGATCATCCGCGAGGACCACCCGATTGCTCCGAGTCGCGATGACTCGCTCGAGGCTCACGACGAGCTGTTGTTCCTCGCCACGCCAGAGATCGAGGATGCCCTCGAGGCGCTGCTCAGCCCCGGTAAGAAGAGGGTGCCTCGCGGCGAGGAATGACCAGGGCTCAAGGCCCGTATGCCGACCATTGCGGATCGACTACGGGGGTCAGCGCGGCGGTTCAGGCGCCGTGAGGGGCGTCTTGCCCCTCACCAGCATCATTCCCATGATCCCGACAGCGCACAGGTAGGCCGGCCATCCCAGCGCGATCTTGGCGACTCCCAGCAACGTGACCTGCCCCGCGAGATACAGCGGGAACATCAGCACGACCCGCACGGCATACAGCGCGACGAGCACCATGGTGAGGCGCTGGCAGACCCTAACGAGACCGCGGTCACGTCGCCATGCTGTGGGGTCCTGTGCCATCTGCGGGTCACCTGCGGCGACCATGAAGCCGACCAGTGGCCAGCGCACCAGCACGGACAGCAGCGAGCCGGCACCCCATGCGGCACTGGTCAGGATGCCGGGCAGGAATGCCGCCTCGGCGCGGCCACTGCGCAGCGCGAAGAACGCCGCGATGGCCGTGGCGACGAGGGCCGACAGGACGTAGCGCGGCGTCTGTCGGGTCGCCAGGCGAACGACCAACAGGATCAGCACGATGGCCGCCGAGGCGATCACCGCAAGCTTGACGTCGTGTCGCCAGCTCCATGCCACAACGAATGCGACGGTCGGCAGCGCCGTCTCGAACGAACCCCGGGCGCCCCCCAACGCTGACGAAAGTCGTTCGCGGATAAGGGACTCGACCGTGTGCGCCCTGGCGTCGGTGGACGATTCAGTCACGATGTCGTCGCTAGTGGCCACGGACTGGCTTGATCTCATAGGCAGGGTTGAAGATCGTGGGTATTCCGTGCTTGTACGTCACGCGTCCGTGCGCGGTCAGATACGTCCCCGGCACGATGCCACCGATGCGCCGACGGCCGAGCCAGATGAGGTTCAAGGTCTTGCTGCCGTCGTAGAGCTCCACGACCAGCGCAGGGACGTTGACGCGAGGTCGCAGGGTCACGCTACGGACGGCGCCACAGACAGTGGCTTCGGAGCGGTCTGCCAGGTCGGCGATCGGGGTGCCACCCAGGCGCCAGGTGTCCTCCTGCAGCTCACGGTCCTCGAGCTCCGACTCCGTGGTAGCCAGGCGCGCCGTAAGACGGGACAGCAGCCGGGGCTTGACCTTCTTGCCCGGGCGCAGGTCAGTTGTCATGGAGCTGTCCCACCACCTAACGGATCTCGGTGATCTCTGGACCACGTTCGAACGGGTGGAGGTCGGCCAGGGCTGGGGCTGCCAGCGCGGGCTCCTCCCCTGGCACGTCCTGGGCGGCCGGGTCCGCCTGGTCGGGCAGCCTCAGGGCCAGCAGCTCGCGAGGAGCCATGGCTTCGTCGCCGCGCACCACCACCGTCGACCGGACCACGTCCAGCAGCGCTGAGGCAGCGTCCTCGTCGATGGCGGCCCGACCGCTGAGGACGGCGCGCAGGAACCAGCGGGGGCCGTCGACACCGACGAAACGCGCCGGGGAGAACACCGTCCGGCCATCGGGGCCCTGACCAGGCATCCGGGCCAGCAGCTCGGTGCCCAAGGGACCGGACGTCACGTCGGCTGTACCACCCTGGCTGGTGATGCTGGCCGCGATCTCGGTGCGGATCTCGTCCCAGATTCCCTCACTGCGCGGGGCGGCGAAGGCCTGTAGCTGGACGGCCGACTCCCCCAGCACTGCGGTGACCCCGACCACGCTCTGCGACTCCTGCTCGACCTCGAGACGCAGCTCCATGCCCGGGATGCCGGTCACCCACAGTGCTCCCAGATCCAGTCGGCCCTCCAGCCCGTGAACCTCGGCGCGGTCGAACGGACCGTGGTGGTCGGCCAAACCGGTGCTCCGCTGCCCGGACTCATCCGGGTCGTCCGCGTGAACCGGCTCGGCCGGGTCATCTGCGTCCTCCGCCGCCATGGCCAGGTCGGGCTCAGCGCTGATGTCTTTGGTGCCACGGCGGAAGATGCCCACGTGTCGTCAGTCCTTTGGTGTCGTCGTCGTCAAGGAGTGTGCGGGGCCGAAACCTCCACTGTCTCCATGCCCAGTGTCCCCCCGATGGCTGCCCGGTAGCGACTCCACCTCGACGAAGTGGGCCTCGCAGACCGCTTGGACCACGAGCTGGGCTATCCGGTCGCCTCTGGCGATCGTGAACGCCTCGCGGGTATCGGTGTTGAGCAGGTTGACCAGGATCTCGCCGCGGTAGCCGGCGTCGATCGTGCCCGGCGCGTTCACCACGGTGATGCCGTGTCTGGCAGCCAGCCCCGAACGCGGGTGGACGAACGCGGCATACCCCGCGGGCAGGGCAATGGCCACGCCGGTCGGAACCAGTGCGCGCTGCCCGGGCGGGAGGCTCACGTCCTCACGGGCATAGAGGTCCGCGCCGGCGTCTCCGGGGTGGGCAACGTGCGGCATCGGCAGGTCCGGGTCCAGGCGCGAGATCAGCACTCGAACCCGCGAGGAGTCAGTCACGAACGCACACCGTGTCGCTGTTCACGCAGTGGGCGCTCCCGCTCAGGCGGCGCACTCGCGACAAACCGGCTGGCCTCCCACTTCCTTGGCCAGCTGACTGCGGTGATGCACGAGGAAACACCGCGAGCAGGTGAACTCATCGGCTTGCCGTGGAACCACTCGCACCGACAGCTCTTCGCCGGACAGGTCAGCTCCGGGCAGCTCAAAGCCGTCGGCCTGCTCGGTCTCGTCGACGTCGACGCTCGAGGAGCTCTTGTCGACGCGACGCGACTTCAGCTCCTCGATGGAGTCTTCGGCGTGGTCATCGTCGGTCTTGCGTGGCGCGTCATAGTCAGTCGCCATGGCTGGTGTCGCCCTCCTTGGGGTCTTCGGCAGAATCGCGGTGGTGGGTGGCTGCGGGGTCAACGCCGGGCCCGTTGTTTTTGTGCCCACTTCCGCGGGGATTGTGCCCTATCTGAACGCCTAAGTCACCTTCACGGTCGCCACAACGTACACAATCGCCGTCAATGGGCGACAATTCACCCTGCTCGCGTGCTCGCTCCGTGGATTCAGCGCCCGGGTTCACGCGGTCAGCGCAGGGGTGCCAGGGACTCGAGCCTGGACAGCAACGCCGCATGGATGCCGGGTCCGGCGGCCACCGCGGCCGCCTGGCCCGGCGCCATGTTGTTCAGGCCCGTCACCAGTGCCCCCGCCTCGGTCGCGATGATCCAGCCCGCCGCGAGATCCCACGGGTTGAGGCCCGACTCGTAGTAGGCGTCGACCGTGCCACAGGCGACCGCGCACAGGTCCAGCGCCGCGCTGCCGGCTCGGCGGATGTCGCGGATCTCGGGCAGGATCGCGGCGACCACCTCGCCCTGGCGAGCACGCACCCCCGGAAGGTAGCCGAATCCGGTGGCCACCAGCGACTGCAGGAGCACGTCGATGGCGTTGACCCTGATCACCTTGTCCCCATCCGCCGTCAGGACGTGTGCCCCACCGCCCAGTCGGGAGTGGAAGGTCTCTGCGGTCAGCGGGTTGCAGATCGCGCCGGCGACCGGTCGCCACGCACCGGTCGTCGCGGCGTCACCGATAACGGCGGCCACCGAGACGCAGTACGCCGGGATCTCATAGAGGTAGTTCACGGTGCCGTCGATCGGGTCGATGACCCACGTGATGCCCGAGGTTCCCTCAGAGGCTCCGTCCTCCTCGCCCAGGATCGCGTCAGCGGGCCGGGCGTCGAGCAGGTGGCGACGCAGGAGCGCTTCGGACTGCTGGTCCATCACGGTCACGATGTCGTTGACGCTGCTCTTGGTCTCCACCACCCCGAGGCCGCGCGGGCGGTCCTCGACTATGAACCGTCCGGCGGCACGGGCGGCAGAGACCGCCAGGTCCTCCAGCTCGCGAAGGAGTGCTTCCGGCAGTGCTTGACCCAACGGCGCCTGACCAGACGATCCCGGGACCGAGCGGCTCACGTCAGGGGACATCAGTCGGACCCGCAGAGCGCCGGCTTGGCAGCCTTCAGGTTGGGGCAACAACCCGGGCGGCACACGGCCGGGAACACCTCGGTGCCGGGCCAGGAACGAGAGGCGACCGGCGCGCGACCGCGGGACTGCGCCGCTCTCTCGAGTACCAGGTCGACCAGGCCCGAGACGAACTCGGCGTCCGTGCCCACGGTTGGCACGCGAACCATCTCCAGGCCCACGGCGGCCGCGGTCTGCGCCGCCTCGGTGTCGAGGTCGAACCTGACCTCCATGTGGTCCGAGATGAACCCGATCGGGGCCACGACAGCGGTTCTGACCCCGTTGAGGGCCAAGGCACGGAGCGCGTCGTTGATATCCGGCTCGAGCCACGGCTGCGCGGGAGAGCCCGAGCGGGAGCAGTAGACCAGCTCGTGGGCCAGGCCTCGGCTCAAGGTGGCGTTGACTTCGTCGGTGATGGCTGCCGCCAGCTCCACGTGCTGGCGGCGGTACGCGTTGCCCCCGGCGTCGCCGGGACCCGAGGTGTCGTCCATGGCGTCAGAGATCGAGTGGGTGACGAAGACCAGACGAACCTCGCCATCGGCGCGCTGCCCGAGGGCGCGCACGGCCTCGGTCACGTGCCGCGCGTTGGCGCGCGAGAACCCGGGGTGGTTGAAGTAGGGCCGTACCTTGTCGACCTCGATCTCGCGTCCCTCATCGGCCAGGACCTGCACCGCGGCAGCCAGGTCCTCGCGGTACTGACGACATGAGGAGTAGCAGGAGTACGCGCTGGTCACAACGGCGACCACGCGGCGCATACCGGCGTCGTGGGCCTCACGCAGCGTGTCGGTGACGAACGGGTCGAAGTTGCGGTTGCCCCACAGCAACGGCGTGGCAATCTCGCGTCGGTCCAGCTCCGAGCGCAGGGCGCTGAGCAGGGCGCGATTCTGGTCATTGATGGGGCTCTTGCCACCGAACGAGTGATAGTGCTCGGCCACCGCGGTGAGCCGTTCGTCGGGGATGCCACGTCCGGCGGTCACGATGCGTAGGAAGGGCATCACGTCCTCGGGCTTTTCGGGTCCGCCGAACGACATCAGCAGTATGCCGTCGTACGGGGCGAGCGGGCCGATGTCGGTCTCGTTCTCGGTCGAGGTCACAGGGATTCTCCGGTTCGCGGTGGAGATCCGCACTTGGATCACCAGGGTCGTGGCCAAAACTACCGTTTCGGCGTGGCCTGCGGCCTGCCGGGCGACGATGATGGCAGAGTCTGTTGTTGTCGGGCGACTCAGGAGAAGGCGATGCAAGACCTGCAGCTAATTGGGGTTCACGAGGACGGCGAGCACCTGCTGCTCAGCGCAGAGGACGGCGCACGTTTCCGGATGCGGGTCGACGAGCCGTTGCGGGCTGCGATCCGCCGCGACCGGCCGCACCTGGGGCAGCTGCAGATCGAGATCGACGGTGGGCTCCGACCGCGCGATGTCCAAGCTCTTGTTCGGGCGGGAGCCTCCGCCGAAGAGGCCGCCATCCGGGCAGGCTGGTCGGTCGAGAAGGTCCACCGCTACGAGGGCCCGATTCTCGCCGAGCGTGAGCACGTCACTGGCCTGGCGCGGGCCGCCCGTCTGCGCGGAGGCACAAGCGCCTCCAGCACCGGCAACGCACCCACACTGTCTGCCCGGGTGGCTGAACGCCTCAAGGGGCGCGGCGTCGACTCGACCGCGGTCAGCTGGGACTCCTGGCGGGCCGAGGACGGTCCATGGACCGTCGTGCTGACCTTCGCCGCCGGTGGGCGCCAACGCCAGGCCTCGTGGAGCTTCGACCTTGCCGACCGGACCGTCGCCGCCGTCGATGACGAGGCCCGTTGGCTCAGTGAGGCGGAGCAGCTTGCCAAGGGGCCGCTCCCGGCGCCGCACCTGTCGTCGCCGCAGATGCGAGCGTCGATGGTCTATGACGTGGAGGCGGAGGGTGGCCTGCGAACCACAGCCCCGGCCCAACGCCACGACGAGCCGCTCGATCTGATGACCGCGATGCGTGAGCGCAGCACCGCGCGTGGCCGACGCAGGTCTGGCGGCCGTCGTGGCTCACCGAAAGCTCCGACGAATGTGCCCGGCGCCGGTGACCACGCTCCCGACCAGGCCCTACCCCTTGAGGACCTGGCTTACGACCCCGAGACGATGCCGCCTCCCCCGACAGCGCACTCGCACCCCGATCCCTCGGGTGTCGACGGTCGCCCCGAGCCCGAAGCAGTCTCGTATCTCGTCGAGCTGGCCGATCAGGACCGCTCGTTCGCTGAGCCGTCGGTCAATGAGGCTCCCGGTGACGATGCCACCCATGACGATGCCACCATTCACGATGCACAGCGGGCCTTGCCTCGAAAGACCGCCCGCAAGACTGGCCGACCGAGCGTCCCGGCCTGGGGCGACATCATGTTCGGTTCGAGACCGGATGCCGACCGTTCCTCATCCTGACCGCCCGGGCTGCGCCTGCGTGCCCTACCGCGCTCAGGCGTCGAGCATCGGAACGGGGATCGGACAGAAGTCGAGTTCGAACGGCAGCACCTCGGGTGAGATCGCGACAGCCCGCGCAGCGTGTGAGGTCATCCGGCGCATGTAGTGACGGCGGCACAGAACCTCGTACTCCACCACTGCCACATCATCTGGCGCGATGTCCCCCACGACGACCTGCTCGCCCTCGAGGACCATGGCGCCGTCCACGACCCGGGCGTTGTGGGTTGCCCGATGGCCACACCAGCACAACGCTTCCACCTGCAGCGACTGGACCCGATCGGCCAGCTCGATCATCCGCTGGGACCCGGGGAACAGGGCCGTCCTGAAGTCGGCGGTGATCCCGAACGCATAGACGTCCACACCCATCTCGTCCACAAGGCGGGCGAGCTGCTCGACCTGCGCCGAGGTGTAGAACTGGGCCTCGTCGCAGATCAGGTAGTCGACCCGCTGACCGTTGGTCGCCCGAGTGACGACGAGGTCCCAGAAGTCGAGGTCGTCGACGACCTCGAGGGCCGTGGTGACCAGGCCGAGGCGCGAGGACAACACCGCCTCACCGGCCCGGTCGTGCTTGGTGAATATCAGGCCGGCCCGACCACGTGCAGCATGGTTGTGGTCCATCTGGAGCGCCAGGGTCGACTTGCCGCAGTCCATCGTGCCGGAGAAGAAGACGAGTTCAGCCACGACACAGAACTCTAATCGGGTGCATCGAGCACGAGTCCTCGCCCCGGTCAGACAGCGACCGGAACCTCCGCGGGCACCTGCGCCGGCACTTCCTCCTTGGCGATCCTGATGAGGAACACCGCGACGACGATGGCCACCACCGCGAACATCGCGGCCCCCAAGAACGCCTGCCCGGACCCCTGCGCCAGCAGGTGGTGGCCGAAGCCGCGGTAAGGACCGGCGAAGAAGCCGGCCGCCGGCCCTTGCTCGCTCGCCGGCAGACCACTGATGAACGACGTGATCTCGGTCTGCCCCAGACCGTTGCTGCCCGCAGTCTGAAGCCTCGCGCCGACCAGCTGGGGAAGCTGGCCCGGCAGGCCGCGCACCGTCGCCATCAGGCCGCTCGTGTGCGCACCCGCGTAGTTTCGGGACGACGTGGCGAAGACGGTCGCAAGCACCGACAGACCAATCGCACCACCGACCTGCTGGCCGACGTTGAGCAGCGCCGAAGCCAACCCAGCGTCGGTGTCGGCGATCTTGGACACCGCGGTCGCGGTGAGCGGAACGAAGAGCAAGCCCAGCGCCAGGCCCATCGCCAGCAACCCGGGAAGCAGTGTGCCCGCGTAGCTCGAGTCGGCGCGAACCGTCGAGAGCCACAGCAGCGCGACCGTCATCACCGCGGTGCCCGTGACGATCAATGGCTTCGGGCCGAGCCTGGGCAGCATCCTCGCGACCACCTGTGAGGTGACGCCGATGACGAGCACCAGTGGCAGGAAGGCGAAGCCCGTCTTGAGCGGGCTGTATTCGCGCACGTCCTGAATGAAGAAGGTGATGAAGAAGAACGTGCCGAACATCGCGGCGCCAACGACCAGCATGACCAGGTACGTCCCGCCGCGGTTTCGTTCCTCGAAGATCCGCATCGGCATCATCGGCGACGACGTGCCATAAGCCTCGAAGAGCACGAAGCCGACCACCAGCACGACTGCCGCTGTGAACACCGCGAACGTCTCGGTGTTGCCCCAGCCGTCGTGCGCGACGTGGATGAAACCGTAGACGAGCGAGACCATGCCGGCCATGGAGAGCAGCGCGCCGATGACGTCGAAACGACCCGTGAGGCGCTCGGTCTGGTGCAGGTGCAGATATGCGCCGATGATCAGCAGCACGCCGATCGGCACATTGACGAAGAGCACCCAGCGCCAGTTGAAGTAGCTCGTGAACACCCCGCCGAGCAGCAGACCGAGTGCCGCGCCGGCTCCGGAAACGGCGGCATACGTGGCAAGGGCGCGGGTGCGTTGGCGGGCTTCCTTGAACTCGTTGGCGATCAGGGACAGGGCAGTCGGCGAGGAGATGGCCCCGCCGAGGCCCTGTACGACGCGCCCGACCAGGAGCATCGGGAAGTTGACCGCGATACCGGCCAGGAAGCTGCCAGCGGAGAACAGGGACAGACCGATGATGAACATCCTCCGTCGCCCGAGGATGTCGCCGGAGCGGCCACCGAGCAGCAGCAGCCCGCCGAAGGCGAGGGAGTAGGCGTTCAGCGCCCATGTCATGTCGGTCTGGTTCTTCTGGAAGTAGGCGCCCATGGAGGGCAGTGCGACGTTCACGATCGTGCTGTCGAGCACCACCATCAGCTGCGCGCCGGCGATGATCAGCACCAGACGGCCGGGGCCAGCCTGGTGTCGGGCTCCCCGGGCGGCGCCGGCGGTGCCGGTGCCCGCGGGTGGGGTCTCGGTCACGGGATGCTCCCTTCGGGATGGGTCGAGACGCTCAGACTCAAGGGCCATGGCGAACTCTCCAGGGGACGCGGGCGTTCTCTATCGGGATACTCAAGAACGTCGACTTAGGTAACGCAACCCTCAATTGACGCGGATTAGTCCACGGCACGGAACGCGCTCAGGTCACGAGCCCTGAGCCGCGTCCTTCGCGGCCACCTCAAGCATCGGGATCGAAACCTCTTCAGGGGTCAGCGAACCGTGAAGACCCAGCAACGCCAACAGCTGTGGACGCTGGGTCCGGGAGTCCACGATGGCGAAGTTGTCACGCATGGCCACGATGACGTCGCCGATACGGGGCAGCACCCACTGCGAGACGGGGCCGAAGAGGCCGTGCCCGACCGCCTCGTCCCGGCTGAGCACCCAGGCCCGCGCACCAACCCGCTCACGCCATGTGGCGAGCACATCGTCAGTGGCTCCCGGCTCGCAGTACAGCTGCAGTGAACGGGCTTCTCCGCCCACGTGCCGGACGCCTCGAGCGAGCTCGGCATCGTGTGCGAGGTCGATCCGCAAAGCGTGTGGGGCATCGACCATGCCGTGGTCCGCGGTGACATGTACCGACGTGTCCGAGGGGACACCGGCCACGAGGCGGGCAATGGAGCGGTCGATCAGCTCAAGCTGGTCGCCCCACTCCCAGGACTGGCAGCCATGGACGTGCCCCACCTTGTCCAGCTCTCCCCAGTAGAGATAGACGAGGGCACGCTTGCTGGCCCGAACTGCCGCCAACGCCGAATCCACCCGAGCGTCAAGGGAGTGCGCCGCGGTGAAGGTGCCGCCGCGCAACGCCGCGTTGGTCAGTCCCGAACCGTCGAAGAAGCCTGCGCCGATGCGGGTGACAGCCACGCCGCCGGCTACGGCTCGCTCGAACACTGTCTGGCTCGGTTGCCACAGGCGCGGATCAGGCCCATTGTCCCAGGACAGCTCGTTGAGCAGCCGGTCCTCGCCGGGAATGAGCACCTCGTAGCCCACGAGTCCGTGGGCACCGGGCGGCAGACCCGTCCCGAACGTGCCCATGCTCGTCGCGGTGGTCGACGGGAATCCTGCGCAGAGCCGGTGACCCGCGGGCAGCAGCCCGCGGAGGAAGGGTGCGTGCCCACTGCGCTGGCGCAACAGGTCATAGCCCAGCCCGTCGATGAGCACGACCACCGCCCGACGCGCCGGCAACAGGTCGAGCAGGTCGCGCGCGACGCCGCCGTCCCCCACAGCTTCTGGCACGCCCAATGACCGCGCCACAGCCGGCATGACGCCAGCCAGCCCCGACGCGTCGTACGACGGCCGCAGGCTCTGGTCGAACACCGCTTCGACCTCAGCGCCCAATGGCCGCAGACAGTGCCCGCGCGAATGCCATGGCCTGGGCCAGTGCCGGCTCCCCGTCGGCATCGGCGCTGATCCGTAGCCCGATGTCGTCGGTCGTGACGGTGCCCTCGTAACCGTGGTCGGCTTCGCAGCTCGTGTCGCCGCACGTCGCGGGGATCATGTCGACCCGGCTGACGGCACCCCAGCCGAGGGTCAGGGTGAGCTCGCGTCCCAGAGATCCGGGCTCGTAGGTGGCCGGGGATGCCACTACGTGGGTCAGCATGACGCCGCGAACCGCAGTCAGTGGCACACACTCGGACGTCGCCGTCGCCGTCGCCGTGGAGGGCGCCTGGGGCGCCGTTTGCTCGGGCTCATCATGGTTCTCTTCGGCGGCGTAGTCGTCGGCGTGAGCGACGACGAGTCGGGTGGGTGTCAGGGCCAGCACCGTGATGTGGCGCCGCACGGTGTCATGGTCGAAGGTCGTCTCCTGGTGCACCAGGTGCGAGACGACCTCGTCACCGGCGAGCGCCGACTCCACCACGTCCGCCACCAGGGCGGGGTAGTAACCGGCGCGCTCGATGTCTTTGGTCAGCGAGCTCGGGAGCGGACGTCGTTGCGTCGTGATCTGGTCGGCGATGTTACCCATGGGACCCATCTTCGCCCATGCCTCGACTTGGCGCTCACGTTGCACTCCCCCTGGCTCCGGGCAGCGCTACCCCACGCACTACGTCAGGGACCGGCCTCCGGCGTCCTTGCGTGTGGTTGCGGGTGCCACGACGATCTCGACTCCGAGCACATCGACCCCGCCTTGATGGGCGATGACAGGGTTGACCTCCAGCGATGCCACGTCGGGCTGTCGGTCGGCCAACACCGAGAGCCGCTCGATGAGGTCGGCCAGCGCCGCGCGATCTACCGGTTCGGCGCCGTGGTACCCATCGAGCAGGGGCGAGGCCTTGACCGATGAGATGAGGTCCGTCACGTCGACGTCGGTCAACGGCGGGATCCGGTGCCCGATGTCGCCGAGGAGGTCGGTCGGCGGCCCGGCAATGCTGAAGCTGACCACAGGTCCGAACAGCGGGTCTTCGGCCGTGCGAACGACGCAGGCAACCCCTGGAGTTGCCATGCGCTGCACCACGAACGTGTCGGCGTCCAGGGGGGACAGCCGCCAGGACAGCACCGCGAAGGACTCGCGCACGGATGCCTCAGTCCCCAGGTCCACACGGATGCCCGTGAGGCCCGGCTGGTGCCGCACGGTGGGCGAGATGGACTTGAGCACGACCGGGTAGCCGAGCTCCTCCGCGGCGGCGACCGCATCATCGGCCGTCTCCACGGGGACGGTCGGCCAGAGCTCCACGCCGTATGCCGCCAGCAACGTCTCAGCTTCGGTTGGTGTCAGGGTCCGACCCGCCGGGGCGTCCGCCAGGACGCGCTCGACGATGTGTTCGGCTGCGGTGCGATTCAGACCAGACGGTTCGACCAGCTCCCCGTGTTCGCGGGCTCGCCACTGTCCGTAGCGTGTGGCAGCCACCAACGCACGAACGGCGTCCTCAGGCATGGGGTAGGCCGGGACCGCCCGTCGCTGACCACGATCGTCGTGAGCCTGGCCGGACAGTGTCTGTGTGAGCCCTCGCATGCCCAGAAAGGTTGCCACACAGGGCTTTTCGGATCGAGAGGCCGACTCGACGACGGCCTGGGCGACGTCCTCGTCGGAGGTGACCAACGGGGGGATGAAGCAGGTCAGGACACTGTCAACGTGCTCGTCCTCGAAAGCCGCATCAAGAGCGGTTGCGAACTCCGCGGCCTTGCCTTCGGCCGGGACGCAGACCGGACCGTGGGCGACTTCCAGCCCCCAGCTGACGCACGCTTCCGCGGTGAGAGATCCGAGGGCGTTGGAGTTGCCGACGATGGCCACGCGGTTGCCGCGCGGCAGGGGCTGGTGAACCACGAGCTGGGCCACGTCGAAGAGCGCATGCACGTTCTCGACCCGGATCACGCCAGCCTGACGCAACATGGCGTCGAAGGCGGCCGGCGGCACCTGGGTGGCGCGGACCCGGTGACCGGGCGGGACGCCATACGAGCTGATCCCGGACTTGACCACGATCACGGGCTTGCGCAGGGCAAGCTGTCGCGCGATCCGGAAGAACTTGCGTGGGTTGCCCACGGACTCGAGGTACAGGCCGACCGCGTGGGTCTCGTCGTCGTCGATCCAGTACTGCATGAGGTCGTTGCCGGAGACGTCGACCCGGTTGCCCGCCGATGCAAAGATCGAGATGCCGAGATTTCGCCGGGCAGCGTCGGCGAGCACCGCGATACCCAGCGCGCCGCTCTGGGAGAAGAGACCCAGATGCCCGGCCGGTGGCATCGCGGGGGCCAGCGAGGCGTTCAACAGCACGTCCGGATGGGAGTTGATGACGCCGAAGGAGTTGGGGCCGATGACCCGCATGCCGCTTCGGCGCGCCGTCCGCAACAGCTCGTGCTGGAGCTCCTCACCGGCCGGTCCGGATTCGGCAAAGCCTGCAGAGGCCACCAGCAGCGCCTTCACGCCGGCCGCTGCGCAGTCCTGGACCACATCGAGCACCGACTCGGCAGGGACGGCCACGACCGCGAGGTCAATGTGGTCGGGGATATCACTGACCCGCGTATGGGCTTTCAGTCCCTGCACCTCCAATGCCTCGCTGTTGACGGCATGGACGCGGCCGTTGAAGCCTGCGGCAAGAATGTTCTTCAACAACTGGTGCCCGATGGAGTCGGCCCGGCGGCTGGCCCCGATCACGGCGATCGAGTCGGGGAACAGCACGGATCGCACGCTCAGCGCCTCGGCATGGTGCTCTCGCGAGAGTCGAACCGCCTGGGACTGCTCGGTCGGCTCGATCTGCAAGGCCACCGCGATCACGCCGTCCTCGAAGTGGTAGCTGACCTCGTAACCAGCCTCGGTGAAGACCTGGATCATCTTGCGGTTCTGTGGCAGGACGTCGGCCACGAACTTGGTCACCCCCCGCTCCTGGCCGATGGCTGCCAGGTGCTCGAGCAGCACCGACCCCACTCCCTTGCCCTGGTGGGCATCGGAGATGTGGAAGGCGACCTCGGCCGTCATCGCGTCCAGCCTGTCGTAGCGAGCGATCCCGATGATCTCGCCACGCACGGTGGCCACGAGTGCCACCCTCCAGTCGTGGTCGACCTCGGTGAACCGAACCACATCCTTGTCGCTCAACACCTTCAACGGCGCGAAGAAGCGAAGATAGATGGACTCGGCGGACTGTCCCGCGTGGAAGCGGCGAAGGCGGTCGGCGTCGGTCGGCATGATCGGACGCACGTGGGCCACCGACCCGTCCCGGAGAACCACGTCGGCCTCCCAAGCCGCGGGGTAGGCATGGGGGCGAGAAGTCGTCTCGGTCATGTCCTCAGGATGTCAGATCCACCGTGGTCCAGGTCTCGCCGTTGTCCTCGCTCTTCCAGTAGGCGGGCCCGATGTCACTGGAGATGGCATAGAACGTGGTGCCCCCGGGTGCACCGACCCATGCCCAGCCATGGGTGGGCATGGGCGGAGGGGATGCAGGGGAATGCCAGCTCTTGCCACCGTCGTGGCTCATCTGCATCGAGCCATGTGTGTCCTGGTTGCCGGCGGAGACGGCCAGAACGTCATGAGCGTTGGCGGCTGCGAAGGAGCGTGGCCCGGCATTGACCAGGATCAGCGCGTCGGAGCTCACTGCGGTCCAGGACCTCCCCTGGTTGTTGCTGTGGAACACACCCATTCCTATGGAGCCCATGGCCGCGCCGGGGGTTGCGCAGAAGGCGAACAGCCCACCGTTCGGGTCATCGGTCGCGATGATGTCCTGCTCGCTCGGGTCCCCGCAGGTGGCACCCAGTGGACCCAGCGGCTGAAGGCCACTGTCCGTGATCCGCTGCGGTTCGAACCCGCTGGTCGGGGCCGACTTCCACCGCGGCGAGACGTACGGCTGCGTGGCGTCGAACACGACCCTCAGGTCGCCGAGCCCACGGCCGGTGGCGCCGGTGCCGACCTCCGTGGTGGCGCCGGCGGCGCTGATGCTGGCGCGAGCGACGTGACGGGCAGGGCTGCACCCCGGGCCGGCACATCGGTCGACGCTGGTCACGATGACCTGGCTACCGTCGGTCTCCACATCGATGACCAGCTGGCCCAGATGGCCATATGGCCTGAAGGTCCTGCCGCCGTCCGTCGTGTACTGCACGTCGGGACTGAAGACCCAGCCAACCTTGGTGTTGGCGAACCGCACCTGGCTCAGCTCGTTGTCCGCCGACCCGTCGCCGCCACGAGAGGGTGGGACGGGCACCGAGGTGGGCTTGATGGAGCTGACCAGATGCCAGCTCCGGCCGCTGTCCGTTGAGCCGATAAGGACCGGGCATCGGCCTGCGCTGCCGCTCTTCGTGATCACACCACAGTCGCTCGAGCCGAGTACGAAGATGTTGCCCTGGCCGACGTTGGTGATCGACAACACGGCAAAGCTCTTGGGCACTGGCAGCTGCCGGGCGGCCGCCTTCGCATCGGCAGCAGCTTTCGCCGCGGCCGCGGAAGCCGATCGGTTTGCGGTTGTGGAGTCGTGCGTTGCCGCGGTCACCGGCGGCGGGCCGTCCCGAAGGACCGCGCCATAGGTGATACCGCCAATGACCAGGCCGGCAGCCGTCATGCCCGCGGCGTAGCCCAGGAACCTGGATCGGCGCTGGGCGCGGGCTTGGCGGACAATGCTGCGCCAGTGCAGGTCGTTGCCGTGGTGGTAGACGATCTGGTCGCGCTCGCGGTCAAAGAAGTCCTCGAGAGGGTCGTCGTCGAAGCTGCTCATCGCGTTCCCTCCAGTCGGGCGGTCAATCTTGCTCGGGCGTCATACAGGTCTCGCTTGATCGTGCCCTCGGACTTGCCGAGATGGTTGGCCACCTGAGCCACCGACAGATCGGCAAAGTAGTGCAGCAGCACCGGCATTCGCAGGCGGTCCGGCAGCGCCAGCACGGCTTCGCGCACGCTCAGGGTGGTCGCGAGATCTCCCGTGGCCAGGTCGGCGTGCTCGGGTGCACCAGCCTGGTGCCGCTCGTATGCCGTGGCCTCACGACCGCGCTTGCGCCAGTGGTCACGCACGAGGTTCGCCACCGTGACGTACAGCCAGGCACGCGGTTCACGCACGGTTGACCAGTTTCGGAGCAGTTTCACGAAGGCCTCGGTCGCGAAGTCGTGAGCCAGATCGGGGTCGCCGACGAGCTTGGTCGTCCAGCCGGCCAGGCGCCCGAACTGAGCGTCGTAGATGGCGCGCACCGACTTCTCGACATCGAGGTCGACCACCTCGCGCGTCATGACAGCTCCCCCGTCGTGGCGAGGCGACGTTGCCACACCCATTGCCATCGTCATGTTCTGTAGACGCCCGGGCGTCACACCTGGTTGGGACCGAGTTTGTCACGTCCCACGCGGGGGGCGGGTTCGGTGGCTAGGGTCAGGGGCATGGCCGATGCGTACGCACAGTTCCGTAGTGCCCGAGACCTCCTGCTTTCGACACGGACCGACTACGACCGGGCAATGGCCGACTACGTCCCTCCCCGGCCGCACGACTTCAACTGGGGCCTCGACTGGTTCGACCGGGTTGCGGCCGACACCACGACCGGCGCCCGGGCCGCCCTCAGGCTCGTCGAGGCCGACGGGACAAGCCAGTCGGTGACGTATGCCGAGATGTCGGCCCGCTCCTCCCAGGTCGCGTCATGGCTGTCCTCCCTTGGCGCGGTCAAGGGCGACCGCCTCCTGCTGATGCTGGGCAACCAGGTGGAGCTGTGGGAGACCCTGTTGGGCTGCATCAAGCTCGGCGTGGTGGTGATTCCCGCAACGACATTGCTGACCGCCGATGACCTGGACGACCGGATCAGGCGGGGTCACGTGAGCCACGTCGTCACCGCCTCGAGCGACGCCACCAAGTTCGACGACGTGCCGGGCGACTACACCCGCATCGCGGTCGGCGGGCCAGTCCCTGGCTGGACGGCATACAGCGAGTCAACTTCTGCAGCAACCGGATTCGCGCCCAAGCAGGCGAGCGAGTCGGCCGGCGGCGACGACACGCTGCTGCTCTACTTCACCTCTGGCACGACCGCCGAGCCCAAGCTCGTCGAGCACACGCACCTGTCCTACCCGGTGGGGCATCTGTCGACGATGTACTGGATCGGTCTGCAGCCCGGTGACGTCCACCTCAACGTGTCCTCACCTGGGTGGGCCAAGCACGCATGGTCGTCCTTCTTCGCTCCATGGAACGCCGAGGCGACCATCCTGGTCGTGAACCAGCCACGCTTCGACGCCGCGGCCCTGCTTCAGACCATGGCGCAGGAGTCGGTGACCACCTTCTGTGCCCCGCCGACCGTCTATCGGATGCTGATCCAGCAGGACCTGGCGCCCTGGCGTGAGCGACTGTCCCTCCGCGAGATGGTGGGCGCCGGGGAGCCGCTCAACCCCGAGGTCATCCAGCAGGTTCAGGACGGACTGGGGGTCACGATCCGGGACGGCTTCGGCCAGACGGAGACAACGGCACAGGTGGGCAACAGCCCCGGCCAAGAGGTCGTGCCCGGCTCGATGGGGCGCACCTTGCCTGGTTACGACGTGGTCCTGCTCGACCCGGCGACCGGTGAGGAGCGGCTCAGCGACGGGGCGGAGGGCGAGCTCTGCCTGCGCCTGTCCGGTGTGTACGGGCGCCCGGTCGGCCTCATGGTCGGCTATCGGGGCGACACAGAGAAGACGGCCGAGTCGATGCGGGACGGCGCGTATCACACGGGTGACATAGCCTCCCGCGATGCTCGTGGCTACATCACCTACGTGGGACGCGCCGATGACGTGTTCAAGGCCTCGGACTACCGGATCAGCCCCTTCGAGCTCGAGTCGGTGCTGATCGAGCATCCGGCGGTCGCGGAGGCGGCCGTCGTGCCCTCACCTGACCCCACCCGCCTGGCCGTGCCGAAGGCGTATGTCGTTCTGGCACCGGGCTACCCACCGACGCCCGAGACTGCTGAGTCGATCCTGGCCTATGCGCGCAAGCATCTTGCGCCGTACAAACGGGTGCGTCGCATCGAGTTCGCCGAGCTGCCCAAGACCATCTCGGGCAAGATCCGCCGCGTCGAGCTACGCGGGCGCGAGGAGGTGGCCCACGGCGCCGAAGCCGGTGCGGACGCCTCGAGCAGGGCCAGCCAGACGGAGTTCTGGGAGTCCGACTTCCCCGGGCTCAAGGACTGACGTCAGTCAAGGCCCTGATCTTGCTCAGCGCATCGAGAAGACCACGGTCACGCTGACGCTGACGTCCTGGCTGCCCGGCTGGATCGGCACGCTTGCCGACTTCGCGCTGGCCATCGCGGCATAGGGCATGGGGATCGGGGACGTGATGGCGACGTCTTCGGCGATGCTCGCGACGTCACCCAGCGTGCGCCCCGCGGCCTTGGCGTACTGCTCGGCCTTGGCCTTGGCGTCCGCGAACGCCTTGTCACGGGCGCTCGACACCAGTGCACCGGTGTCCTCGAGGTCGAGGCTGACCCCATCGACCCGTACGGCGTTGCCCCCGGCGGCGACGGCCTTGCCGATCGCGTCACCCGCGCGGCCCATGTCGCGCAGCTTTGCGTGGACGCTCTCAGATGCCTGGTACCCCTTGAGCCGCGGCGTTCCACCGCTCGAGTAGTCGTATTCGGGTGAGATGTTCAGCCCTGACGTCTGCAGGTCCTTCTTCTCGACGCCGTCCGCGAGCAGCGACTTCTGAACGGAGCCGGCAGAACGGTTCGCCGAGGCGAGTGCCTCGGACACCGAGGAGGCGGTCGCGACGACGGACAGGTCGAGCCGCAGCGTGTCCGGGGTGCCTGCGACGCTCGCCCTGCCCCCC
>Ga0209745_1000688_pt1 | contig 20580 bp, 20 predicted proteins | sample BarGraNGADG00312_FD_184495 | JGI IMG/M metagenome (GOLD analysis project Ga0209745, IMG submission 184495) | Arctic peat soil microbial communities from Barrow, Alaska - Barrow Graham LP Ref core NGADG0004-312 (SPAdes) (version 2) | ecosystem: Environmental > Terrestrial > Soil > Wetlands > Peat...
TAACGGCAGAAACGGAATGGAATATATCCGTGACAGACTGGGCTACCGGTTAGTGTTGCGCGAGGCTAATGCAAGTGAATGGGTAAAGCAGAATGGTACTCTTATGTTCGAAGGGAAGATCCAAAATGTCGGCTTTGGTAATGTAGTAAACAAGAAAAATGTGTCGATAATTCTGAAAACCAAAAATGGCTCTAACACTTACACGGCACTTACGAACCTTGACGCAAGAGATTGGCGACCTGACTTGGACAGCAGGGCAGACAATACCTCTGCATGGCGTGATTTGAACTTCTCTATTAATATGATCGCATTTGGTGAGGTGCCACCTGGTGACTATGATATTTTCTTAAAGATCAATGATCCTAAAGAAACTAGCACTAATAAGCGTTGTATACAGTTTACGAATCGCGATATTTGGAATACTTCCCTTGGTGCAAACTTAATTGGTTCGACTACAGTTGCCCCCTAGATTTACATCGGCAAAGGCGTAAGACCAACCATGCGGAGATTAGGATAACTATTTACCGCATCTTATGCGGAGATTAATTTGCAATTGCGGCGAATAATTAATATATTTACCGCAAATATTGCGGAGAATGAAAGCATACATCTACCAGCAGCCTGACTGGCCACACTTCAAATGGGACAGCAATGCCATTATTCAGCCTTTGTCTGCTGTAAGACATCTGCAGGGAAAGCTGACAGGGAAAATGGAAGCTTTGGGATTCAAACTGAGAAACGAGGCTGTTCTGGAAACACTGACAACTGAAGTAACCAAGACATCCGAAATAGAAGGTCAGATTTTGGACCTTTCTCAGGTTCGATCCTCAATTGCAAGAAGGCTGGGAATAGTAGTCTCAGGCCTGGTACCGTCTGACAGGAATGTTGATGGGATAGTAGAAATGATGCTGGATGCGACACAGAACTATGATAAGCCCATGACGGCCGACAGGCTGTTTGGATGGCATTCAGCCTTGTTTCCTTCAGGCCGGAGTGGAATGTACAAAATAGTTGTGGGTGACTGGCGGGACGACTCTACCGGTCCCATGCAGGTAGTTTCAGGGGCCCTGGGAAAAGAAAAAGTCCACTACCAGGCACCGCCTGCAGGTGCTATTGAGAAAGAGATGAATGCATTTCTTACATGGTTTAACAAAGGACCGAAAGAGGAGCTGATATTAAAGTCTGGAATAGCTCATTTGTGGTTTATCACCATACATCCGTTTGAAGACGGGAACGGGAGGATAGCCCGTACCCTGTCAGAAATGTTACTGACCAGGTCTGACAATACACCACAGCGGTTTTATAGTATGTCATCGCAGATAAGATCAGATAGAAAAAAATATTATGCTATTCTGGAAAAGATACAAAAGGGGTCTCTTGATATCACCGAATGGCTGGTCTGGTATTTAAAGTGCCTTCAAGGTGCGCTCCTTTCATCAGAAGTTATCCTTTCAAAAGTCCTCGATAAACACAGATTCCTTGCAAAATTTGCTTCCGAAACTATGAACCCCAGGCAGATCTTATTGATAAACAAATTATTGGACGACTTTGAAGGTCACCTGACAACCTCAAAATGGGCCAAAATCGCGAAATGTTCCCAGGATACAGCTCTCAGGGACATTCAGGATTTGTTGAATAAAAAAATTCTCAAAAAAAATCCTTCCGGGGGACGAAGCACCAGCTATATCCTTATGAATCTGGAGTTGTTACAATAATTTGTAATTTCAGATCGCATGATTGCCAGCTCTGCATCACGTGCCCTGCATCTTGCATCAATTTCCCGGAATTACTAACTTTACTTTTCTTTATAAATCATCAGTCATGAAACAACACGATAATTCGATCATCATTATCGGTGCCGGGTTCGCCGGACTGGCAGCCGGCATATACGGGCGCATGAACGGCTACAACACCCGTATCTTTGAAATGCATAACAAGCCTGGCGGACTATGCACTTCATGGAAAAGAAATGGCTATACCTTCGACGGATGCATCCATTGGCTCGTTGGATCCAATCCTCAGGGCGGACTTAATCATATATGGAATGAAACAGGCATAGCGCAGGGAAGAGAATTCGTTTACCCTGAAGAATACGTGCGCTTTGAGGGGGCTGACGGACGCACTGTCGTCTTACACGCCAATGTCGATACACTTGAAAAACACCTGCTTGAACTATCTCCCCGCGACGAAAAACCGATCAGGGAGTTTGCTGACGGCATCCGCATGTGCCTCAGCTTTGATTTTCCATCACCGACAGACACGGTTGGAGTAAAGATGAAAAAACAGCTTTCCACTGCTCTTTCCTTTATAAAAAACAAGCGGAAGTTTGACAGGTGGGGAAAGATGACAGGCAAGGCTTTCGCCGATAGCTTTACCGATCCTTTGCTCAGGGATGCTTTCATGGAGATATGGATACCTGAGTTCTCAATACTCTTCATGCTCTTTACCTTTGCCTACCTCCATCAAAAGAACGCCGGCTATCCCATCGGCGGATCGAAGCCTATGTCTGAAGCCCTCGGTAACCGGTACAGGGAGCTCGGCGGGGAATTGTATTATAACAGCAGGGTAAGCAGGATACTGACCTCTGACGGCAGGGCAACAGGCATCAGGCTTGAGGACGGCACCGAGCACATGGCCGGAAGGATCATATCCGCGGCTGACGGATACTCTACCCTGTTCTCGATGCTTGATGAAAAATATGTTGATGCACAAATACGCGAACCATATGAGAAATGGCCGGTCTTCCACCCGATATTAATTGTCTCAATGGGAGTGAACCGGAAGTTTGATGATGTCCCGGTCACGGTCTCCGGGTTCTCCTTTGCTCTTAAAGAGCCGGTTATGATCGCAGAAAAGATGCGCAGCAGGCTTCCCGTACATATATATAATCAGGATCCCACCCTGGCACCTGAAGGAAAAACCATGCTTAACATCATGCTCGACACTGACTATGAATACTGGAAGAAGCTCGGCGATGATCCGGATGCCTACAAAAGGAAGAAGGTGGAGATCGGGGAAACTGCCGTCAGCCTTCTTGAACAGCGCTTCCCGGGGATCACGCCGCTGGTCGAGGTGATCGATGTGGCCACCCCGCTGACCCTTGAGCGATACACCGGCAACTGGAAGGGATCATTCGAGGGTTGGCTCATCACTCCTGACAACGCAGGTGTGCTGATGAAACCCATGCGGCAGACCCTGCCATCACTGAGGAATTTCTACATGTGCGGACAATGGGTCGAGCCGGGTGGCGGCCTCCCCACGGCCATCATGTCAGGCCGCCGGCTTGTGAAGGCGATCTGCAGGGAAGACAGCATTCCCTTCCGCACAGCATGAAAATAAACTCCCAATTTTGTTCATTACCCTTTTTTATACCAGACTCATAATAGACATCTAAAATTGATATTAACATGCAAAAAATGTGGTTTTTACAAGTTGCTGTCCTTGTTTTAGGAATTACATCCTCCTGCTCCCGGACCTCTGAACTGAAGGAGGCATCCCCACTTTCAGTAAAGGTTTCTGAAGATCGGTTAATCCGCATCGATAAAATGCTACAGGAGAGCATCGACAGCGGATGGATTGCCGGTGCTGTTGGTTTTATTGCACGTGACGGGAAAATTGTTTATAACAAAGCGTTTGGTATAAACGATATTGAGACAAAATCACCTATGCGTACCGATGATATTTTCCGTATCGCTTCACAAACAAAAGCTATAACCAGCGTTGCAGTGATGATGTTATTTGAGGAAGGGAAATTTCTCCTGGATGACCCGATATCAAAATATATCCCGGAATTTGCTAATCCTCGCGTTCTCGACCGGTTTAATGAAAAGGATACTACTTTTACTACTATCCCCGCAACCCGTGAAATAACAATTAGAGATCTTTTAACCCACACTTCCGGGATTGATTATGCAGGTATAGGGTCAATGAATTTAAGAGCTATATATGCAAAATCAGGTATTCCCGGCGGATTTGGAAGTGACAAAATAATACTGGGTGACAAAATCAAGGCACTAGGCAAATTGCCTCTTGCGCACCAGCCAGGGGAAAAATTCACATATGGATTAAATGTGGATGTCCTCGGTTATCTTGTGGAGGTATTATCCGGTGAGAGTCTCGATCAATATTTTCAAAGACATATCTTCGAACCATTGGGTATGACCGATACCTATTTCTATTTACCTTCATCAAAAATTGAAAGGCTGGTCACTGTTTATACCGAAGATGACAGGCATCATTTCGTAAAATGGACAGATCAGACATTGCTAGGTATAAGCATGAATTATCCAATGGTTGAAGGTACCTATTTTTCAGGAGGTGCTGGATTAAGTTCAACAATAAAAGATTATGCAACTTTTTTGCAGATGTTATTGAACAAAGGGGAATATAATGGTAAGAGGCTTCTCTCAAGACGTACCGTAGAATTAATGACAACCAACCAGATCGGCGATTTGAATTTGGGCAGGGATAAGTTTGGCCTTGGATTTCAGATCACTACAAAAAATGGACAAGCTGTGCTTGGTGTTTCTGAAGGATCATTTTCATGGGGCGGATTTTTTGGTACTACTTACTGGGCTGATCCCCGGGAACGCCTTGTTTGCCTTATGTTCATACAACAATTCCCATTAAGCCATTCTGAAATTAAGGACAAATTTAAAGTTCTTGTATACCAGGCCTTAAATGACTAATATTTGATATATAAACGTGTTAGCTGCAAACTTTTTGATCTCCGGATTTATTTTATACGTATAATATTAATATCTTTGTACGGACAAATCAAAATACAATGGATACAAAATTGACCATAAAGCTTGACAATGATGTAATATCCCGTGCAAAGAGATATGCCAAGCATCGAAGAACCAGTCTCTCCAGGATGATTGAATCTTTTTTGGACTCAGTCACAAAAAATGAAGCTGATGATATTGAGATTACGCCACTTGTAAAAAGCCTTAGTGGTGTTATCAAATTGCCGGAAGGTTTTGATTATAAAAAAGAGAGAACTGATTACTTAGTCAAAAAGTACTCATAAGATGAAAAGCATATTCCTTGACACCAATATTGTGCTGGATCTTCTTGCACACAGGATGCCATTTTATACAGAAGCCGCGAAATTGTTTTCATTAGCTGACAAGAAAAAAATAGTACTTTCTGTTTCAGCACTCTGTCTGGCCGATATCAATTATATCTTATCAAAACAAATTCCTGAAATGGAGGTAAGAAAAATCTTAAGGAAATTCAAAGTACTTGTGAGTGTTCTCCCATTGGATGATAAGATAACTGACCTTGCTTTGAATTCGGAATTCAGGGACTTCGAAGACGCAATGCAATATTTTACCGCGATTGAGAATGATCAGGACTTGATCATAACCAGAAATCAACCTGATTTTAAGGAAAGCAAAATACCTGTCATGACGGCTGGAGAATTCATTAAATCGTTTAAAAAATGAAATCAACCGCTGATCCAGATAAAAGCCTCATTTGTTTACGAGGACAAGTAGGTCCTGAAACAGAATATAAACAAAAATGAAAAAACATCTCCTTTTGGTCAACATCCTGTTTTGCCTTGCAGGTGCATACCTGTATGGCCAGGACAGGATTATCAAAATCGACTTTGACAAATCATCCGGACCATTGAATACGATGTTCAGGGAATGTATCGGAGCAGGCAGGGCGAATGAAGGATTAAGGGCGGACTGGCAGCAGCAGTTAGCTGTGGCTAAAAAAGAATGCGGATTCAAATACATCCGCATGCATGGATTGTTAACCGATGACATGGGCGTTTACCGCGAGGATGAGAAGGGCAACCCGGAGTATAATTATCAATACATCGATGTGCTGTACGATTATATCCTGAGTATCGGCATGAAACCGTTTGTTGAACTGGGTTTCATGCCTGCGGCACTTGCAAGCGGTGACAAAACCATTTTCTGGTGGAAAGGAAATGTCACTCCTCCAAAAGATTACAATAAATGGGAAGACCTGATCCGCAACTTAACCCGGCATTTTACGGAGCGTTACGGAACCGAAGAAGTTAATTCATGGTACTTCGAAGTGTGGAATGAGCCTAATTTGAAGGATGGTTTCTGGACAGGCACGATGGAGGATTATTTTAAACTCTATGAGCATGCCGCCCGGGGGATAAAAAGCGTTAACCCCGCGTACAAAGTGGGCGGCCCTGCTACTGCCGGAGCAGCATGGGTTCCTGATATGATCCGGTTTTGCGGGGAAAACTCTGTTCCGATCGATTTTATTTCCACACATACCTATGGGGTGAAGCAGGGTCACCTCGACGAATCCGGAACTTCAGGAACGATTCTCGACAAAGCTGAATGGGCTGTCAGCGGTGATGTTATCAATTCGCGGAAACAGATTGAGAACTCAACCATGCCCTCTCTTGAACTACACTATACAGAGTGGAGCTCATCATATACACCGTCTGACCCTGTTCATGACAGCTACCACCAGGCGCCATACATTCTTGAAAAGCTGAAACAGGTGGGCGATGCCGCCAACTCCATGTCCTATTGGGTATTCACCGATATTTTTGAAGAGGCCGGCCCACGGTTCACTCCTTTTCACGGCGGATTTGGATTATTGAATTACCAGGGAATCAAAAAACCTGCATACTATGCATACAGTTTTTTAAACAAGCTGGGCGAAACAGAACTAACTAATGCCGACAGTTCCTCATGGGCCTGCAAAAGCGAAAAAGGTGATCTTCAGGTATTGTTCTGGGACTATACCTATACACACCCCGGCGATTCAGTTCTTAACCAGATGTTTTATGCCAGGGATTTACCGTCGAAAACAAAAGGGAAAATATCCGTCGAAATAAATAATATACCCCTGGGAAGCTATACCCTCGAAATTTACAGGATTGGCTACAGGGTAAATGACCCCTATTCTGAATACTTATCCATAGGGAAACCGAAGCAGTTGACGAAACAACAGGTTGAAACTCTGAAGCAACAAAACAACGGATTGCCAATTTCTACGGAAACTGTCGTCATCAATGGAAAACAACACTTCAGGAGAGAGATAAACATTAATGAAAATGATGTTTACCTGTTGAGCTTTCAAAAAAAGAATTCCCTGCAATGAAAAGAAGTTATATGAACCCTTATCTGGCAGGAATCCTGCTCGGTATAGTACTCCTCACGGCAATGGTTGTTTCAGGCCGGGGTCTCGGTGCAAGCGGCGGCTATAAATATTGCGTCGTTTCAATAGTCGGTGCTGTCGATCCTCCTCATGTCGAAAATTCAGAATACTATTCAAAGTATTTTGAAAACGGTAAAAAACCACTGACAAACTGGCTTACGCTGGAGATATTCGGGGTGGTTGCAGGCGGCCTTATTTCCGGTGCTGTCTCAGGAAGACTAAAACTTAAAGTTGAAAAATCTCCGAAGATATCTGTCACCCGGAGACTGATCTTTGCATTTCTCGGCGGTGTGTTGTTTGTCTACGGAGGTCAGCTCGCAAGGGGATGTACCAGCGGAGCGGCATTATCCGGCATGGCTGTCCTCTCACTCGCAGGATTCGTAACAATGATCGCCATCTTCGGCTCAGCTTATGTCTTTGCATGGATCTTCAGGAAAAACTGGATCTGATAAGCCACAAATCTCAAATCTCAAATCTCAAATCTTATAATTAATGAATCAAATTAACAACAATTGAAATGGCTCCACTTTCATCATATTTTGCATTCCCGGAATGGTTGAATATGCTAACCGCTTTTCTGATCGGGATCGGTTTTGGATTTGCCCTTGAACAGGCAGGTTTTTCTTCGAGCCGAAAACTGGCAGGAATGTTCTACGGATATGACACCACCGTGATTAAAGTCTTCTTTACTGCTGCTATTGTTGCTTTGATCGGATCACAATTCCTCAGTTACTTCGGATTACTTAACCTGAATCAGGTATATGTAAATGAGTTTTATGTAACTGCATCTATTGTAGGTGGAGTAATAATGGGGGCAGGCTTCATCATGGGCGGATTTTGCCCGGGCACCGGCCTGTGTGCCATGTCCATCGGTAAAATCGATGCCATGGCTTTTGTCGCAGGGGGATTTGCAGGTGCATTTCTCTTCACCGAAACTTATCCGCTGATTGAAGGTATGGCCAATGCCCGGTACAAAGGGCCGGTGAAGATCAATGAATCGCTGGGTCTCTCTCCCGGACTTTTTACTCTTATCATGGTAGCTGCGGCTGTGGCTATGTTCTGGATCGCAGAGCTGGCCGAAAAGAAATTTGCACGGCCGGAAATAACAAACGACTTAAAATGACCCGGTATGATTATAAGAAAAGAGTTCTCCGTATTGCTCCTTCTGCTAAGCCTGATCCTGGCATTACTGCCTCTCACAGCAAATCGCTCTTTTACTGCAAAACCCGACAAGCTCCTCTCAGATGTCCTGAATGAGGATGCTTCATTCACTGTCGATCAGGTTGCAGAATTCATAATAAGGGAAGACAACACTGTCCAGCTGATAGATCTTAGGTTGCCTGAGGAGTTCAGAAAACAGGCTATCCCCGGAGCTGTTAATATCCCCTACCCTGAATTCGTTACCAAAGATCCGGAGATATGGCTCGGTAATAAAAACGTCAGGAACATCTTTTATTCTGCCGGAGATATCGAGTCGGATTATGCCCTTGTCTACGCCAGGGGACTTGGATATGATAACAGTTATGTCATGGCAGGTGGTGTAACGGAATGGATAAGGACAGTCATGGAAACGAAGTTCACCGGCGACAGGATAACAGCAAGGGAAAATGCTTTGTTTGAAACAAGAAGACGTGCCGGAGAGATGTTTACCGAACTGAACAACCTTCCCGACAGCCTTAAAATGAAGTTTCTCGAATCGAAGAAATTCTCTGCAAAGAAGCTTGATGGCGGATGCGAATAGTAAAATGATTAAACAGAAAAAACAATGAAATTTATTAAGCAGTACTGGCCCGTCTTGCCATTATTTCTGCTCGCGGTCATATTGGTGCTTATCAGGACATTCAGTCAGAAGAATTTCAGATATGATGCCGTAAAATGGGCAGAGCCTTCAGCTATCGGCTCAAACATCCTTACCGAAGATCAGATAGCGACCCTGAGCGGTGAAATACTGCTGATCAGCCTTGGAAATGAAGCAGCGATCGATAGACAGTTCCAGGGTAATACCATGAATATTAATCCTGAATCGATACTTGAAAAAACTAATCTCATGCGAATAAGAAAGAACAACGGTCCTGTCATCCTGTATTCCGGTGACAACTCTGTGTCAGCCAGAGTTTGGATGGTTCTCAGTGAGATGGGTATGAAAAATATCTATATTCTCAAAAAAAATCCGGCCTGATATTGTTGCCAGGCCGGAACTTCATGATAAGGATATCCTGTATATTATTTTACTACCGGAAATTCGTTTGATTCAGCAAGTGTGAACGGCAGCCACGATAAGGTACTTTTTTCCTTTACCATCTTATCATACATAAAGCTGTTGTTCCCATACTTCAGCGTTCTCGCATCATAGCCGAATAGCCTGAGGAATGCAGTCGCAAAGCTTGAATTATGTCCGGTACCGCAATAGATCACCACGGTTTTGTCAATCGGGATTGTGGCCATCATGTCAGTGAATCCCAGTGTTGATTCAGGTTTGTATCTTACAGCACCCGGGATGTGACCATCATCATATTTATCCTTTCGCTCAAGGTTAATTATGAAGTATTTTTTAGGATCACTGAAGATCTCATCTGCCGTGATCAGGATATCTCCGGTACCGTCTGCAAAGAGCTTTTTAAATCTTGCATCCCCGATTTCCTTTCCTGTTGAAAGGCCGGTTTTAAGCTCCGGCATACTTACGGGTTTCGGAGTCTCATTGGCAGTAATTTCCAGACGGTCTTCGTATTTACCTGATACACCCTTCAGCCAGCCCTCCTCCGCATATCTCTTATTCCATCCGCACATCCCCCATCGCATGGCATAAACATTGCCATATCCCATCATCCTGAGCAGTGCCGTGGTATAGCTTGATGTCTGGCCATCTTCACAGACCAGTACTATTTTATCGAATTCAAAAGGCTTGATGCCGGTTTCAAAATATTCCGGCAGCTCTCCGAATTTTTTATTTACAGCACCACTAATATGACCTCCTGAATACAGTTCCGGAGACCGCAGGTCCACGATCAGATTTTTTTTTCCCAGTTCTGCATTTACAACAGATGCTTTAATAAGGCTTGGGAAGTACTGGCTATTGACATAATCACCATTCTCTTCCAGGTCTTTAAGCAAAAGCAGGGTTTCCTGACCAATAACTGGTGAAGCAGCGGTTTCCTTAACGGCCTCCTGCTTCTTTTCAGTTTTCTTTCCTGTGCAACTCAATGCAAAAGCAGCAAGAACTGCAAAGAAAAGAGCATAAATACATAGTCTTTTACTCATGATCTGGCTGGGCATTTCAATTACTTAGCAACAGGTACCCTGTCCTTGTCAAATCTGATCGTTTCAGTGCGCTTACCCTTCTCGTCATATTTGAATTCAGTGATGGCAACACCATCATCAGGACTATTAATAATATTCCTGTCCTTGTCCATGTTCCTTGTTTCAATTAAGGCCCCATGCTTATCATAAGTATTTTGTGTCACAGGCACACTTTTGCCACCGACATATTCATTGTCCTGGTCAAATACTGAAGTTTCCAGTACATACCCGTTCTCATCATATTTACTTACTCTCCTGGACCAGCCCCAGTACAGATTTGACATCTGTCCTGTCGCATTATAAACTGAAAAACTCCTGACATCGCCAAATTCATCCGGGTCAAATTCAAAATACGAAACACCGATATCGCCACAGTTCTCAGCTGTACAGTTATACAGGGTATCTGCCATATAATTGGCCATTCTCAGGACATAACCCTTGTCGTTATAAGCAAACCTGAGTTCATAGAAAGGACAGAAAGGATTCATTATAGTCTCTACGTTTGCCAGGTTATATCTTTTTTCCTGCACCATGCCGTCAGGGAGTACAACCCAAACGTATGAATGGATCTTGTTCCGGTCTTCAACCGGCTGTCCTTCTTTGTTGAAAAATTTAAGGCCTTTCCGGATACCACCCTCATCCAGAGTATACTCATAGGTAAAAACCCCACCCCATTCTTTAGGCTGGTTGTTCTCATCAAAGAAGTGCTTAATCTGTTTGTTGTCTGAATATTCGTAGGTTATTTTTGCTCCTCCCATTGAGGAATACCCGAGCAGTTGATCCCCTCTGACAAATTCAACTGACAGAAGACGACCAGTATTGTCATAGTTGAACTTATAGCTATTGATATCTTTAGCCTCTTCAGGAGTTAACTTGCGTGATCCCCTTTCAGTGTCGTACGGGGTTTCGCTAAACAGGAGGTTCCTGTAATAAATGGTTCCGGTATTAATGCTTTTCTTTGCTGGAGCCTGGTTACAGGCCGGTAATCCTGCAATTATCAATGTTACCACACCCAATAGCAATGCTGTTTTTCTCAATTTCATAATATTACTTTTAAAGGTTTGTCTATTATTTCTGATAGTTGTTTATCCGTTCTAACTTACGTTTTAATGAATTGTACAATACATGTTCTTCCGGCAAAGATAACAACATTATTTCTTCGGAGCAGCCCTCAGGTACTGAACGGGCCAGCTGACGTTTGCATCAAGCTCACTGGCGGCATGCAGGGGGAAGTACGGGTTTCTCAGGAGCTCCCTGCCCATGAATACCAGGTCAGCCTTGCCTTCGCTGAGGATTGCCTCAGCCTGTCTGGAGGATGTGATCAGTCCCACTGCACTGGTGAGGATGCCCGTTTTTCGCACTGCCTCAGAGAACTGGACCTGGTATCCCGGGCCAAAGGGTATCACCGCATCGTGAACGTTGCCGCCGCTGGAGCAGTCGACCAGATCGACACCATGGTTTTTGAGTACCTCTGCCAGCCTGACGCTCTCCCCGATGGTCCATCCGCCTTCGGTATAGTCCGTTGATGATATCCGCGTGAAGACAGGATTTTCTTCGGGCCATACCGATCTCACGGCATCTGCCACCTCCACAAGAAGGCGGATCCTGTTCGCAAACGATCCGCCGTATTCATCCGTTCGCCTGTTGCTGATCGGTGAGAGGAACTCGTGCACCAGGTAGCCGTGGGCACTATGTATCTCCGCTATTTTAAAGCCTGCAGCCTTTGCTCTTCCGGCAGCTGCTTTAAAGGAGGCTATGACGTTCTTTATGCCTTCGCTGTCCAGCACAAGGGGAGCGCGCTCACCCGGCTGGAAGGGTATTACCGATGGCGCCACTGTCTGCCATCCTCCGTGATTCTCATCCAGTTGTTTCCCTCCCTCCCATGGCCTTGCGGATGAGGCCTTCCTGCCGGCATGGGCAAGCTGTATGCCGGCGACAGCGCCATGATCATGTATGAAGGAGACGATCCTGCGCAGACCGTCCACATGGTCATCGCTCCACAGGCCGAGGTCGCCCTGTGTAATCCGGCCCAAGGGTGCCACACCTGTTGCCTCGAAGATGATCAGTCCTGCCCCACCGATGGCTCTACTGCCATAATGAGTCATATGCCAGTCACAGGCGAAACCGTCAGTTGCCGAGTACTGGCACATGGGCGACATCACAATCCTGTTGCGGAGAGTTACACCCCTTATCGTTAACGGAGAGAATAGTATTGACATGATAATTCCTTCTTTGTTGATACAACGTCTGCAAAGGTGCTAATTTCCCTCGCTAAAAATGTCCACCGGGCATTTTATTAACGCTCGGTCCCTCCTTCTCCCTTTCACCCTTTCACCCTTTCACCTTTTCACCTTTTCACCCTTTCGCCTTTCTCCTTTCGCCTTTCTCCTTTCGCCTTTTTAAATGCGTTATTTTTAATAGATTTGTAAAAAAGAAACAATGACCCAACAGCAGATTAAAGATATAATATTGACCCATTTAAAAGATTATCAACCTGTAAGTGTTGGCATATTCGGGTCATTCGCCAGAGGTGAAAACAATAAGAATAGCGACATTGATATTCTTGTGAAGTTTAAGGTTGCTCCTTCATTGCTTACTCTTATCAGGCTTGAAAATGAGCTCTCTGAATTACTCGACATTAAAGTAGATTTAATTACCACTGGCGCAATAAAAAATAAAAGAGTTAAAAAGAGCATCAAAAAAGACCTCATCAGTATTTTGTGATGATAAAAGCTGACCTCGCTTACGTAGAGCATATTCTCGACTGCATCAGAAAAATTAAGGAATTCAGTGGTGATTAAAGAAGTAGTGCAGCCGGCCCGGCCATCAGGAGCGGCGGTCTCCTCATCCCCGTCTCCACCATAGCTGAAATAAAGACGTACCTGTAATGGCCTGAAAGTCAAATCGATATTCAGACAAGCGCAAACATATATGATAGCCAGAAATTTTCTAAAATATTACATGAAACCTCTGACTATTAGTCGAAAGTTTTTTATATTTTTGTTTAGTCTGGTATCTGCAACCATAAACACGAGCTATGAACAGATTTACATTGCTCCCCCTTTTTTTACTCTTGTTTATCAACGCGAAAGCGCAGGATAAAATCATCAGTATCAATCAGGATACAATACACTGCAAAATAGTATCAATAAGCAATGAACGTATCTTTTACGAACTAAATAATAATGATGGATCAATAACCGGCAAATCCATGCCATTATCCCAGGTGGCTGAATATCTGAAATTGTATCAGCCGGAAGCAAATTCAAATACGGATAAACCGGAAACGCCAAAGAGTGTATCTTCCCCTGAAAACCGGTTCTGTTTGGGGCTGGATGCAGGTTATTCGACCATGCCCTGGTACCTCGACAATTTTCTTTTATCATCTGCAATGCCTGATTATTATAACAGGCTGAAAACAGGATTTCATATAAATGCCAGGGCGCATTATATGATCAGAAGTTTTTTGGGTTTGGGTGTGGAATATTCGTTTTTCAAAACGGATGTGAGCGGAACTATGCCAATAGAATACCCCTCGTCGGTATTCATAATGCAATCTGAAAAATGCCGCCAGTATATCAATTACCTGGGAGCATCGGTCCTTTTTCAGCAACATTTGGATGCACGACATAAGTTTATGCTTGGCGAATCTGTCTCGGCCGGGATTTTATTCCTTCGTCTGGAAGATCAAAGTACTTATCCCGATGTTAGTCTATCGGGTTACAGCGACATTGCAAACAATCTGTTACTTACCGGAAATTCTTTTAGCGCGAAATTCGGACTTACCGCCGTATACAGATTATCTGAGTCTGCTTCGGTTGGATTAGGCGGCGATTTCATATGGTGTTCATTAAAAAAAGCGAGCTATGAATCAAAAGGATCAGATGAATACAGCAATTCAAGCGGTGAGGAGGAGCTTTCTGACCCTTTGAAACTATCCCGTATCGATTATTCTTTTGTTTTACGCTATTGTTTTTAATTCACTTAAAAAACAATTCACCTATGCAACATATTAAAAACATCATATTATTTACGTCATTTTGCCTGCTGACAGGTTGTTCCAATGATTTTCTGAACGAAAATCTTACACCGGATACTTTACCCATGGGCTTATCTAACATTTATATTTCACCCGATTGGGAAAGTTCCGATTATGCTTTTATGCTTCCATCAGTTAAAGACGTTGCATATGAAATAGTTTCAAAACCATCGTGGCTCAATATAGATTCCATGGACGGGCATCTGTCTGACAGTGTTGCAATTGTCGAATGTTCAGCCACAAAGAATCCCGATTTCGATGCTGTGGGTATTTACGTGGATTTTATGACGGTAAAAGCAGATGAAAAGGATTATAAAGTTCCTGTTGCCTATATAACCGAGGGAAATCCCACCATACAGGTACAGGATACAATGACACTATCCTACAGTACCGATGGTTATACAAGTCTGCAAATTCAGAATACAGGGTCAGGCATTTTATTCTGGGAGATCACAAGCATGCCTGACTGGCTGGTTCTTGATACATCCCGGCTTGAATCAAACGGCATTTATATTCCTCCGTATTATACCTATGATATACCTCTTCTCCTTAAATCGGGTGAAGTCATCTCAGGGAGTCTGACAGGCAAGATTGTTCTCTCCACAAACGATAAGGAGCATCCGAGCGTGACGATCAATGTAACGGCTGACCTGGGGACACCTCATTTGAGTATAAATACAAATACAATTAATTTTTCATTTACGGAAACGTCAAAAACATTGGCTTTCAGCAATTACGGAAATGGAAGGCTTGTCTGGGAATTTACAGGCATTCCTGAATGGCTTATCATAACACCATCAAGTGGAATGTATGGTCCTTATTCATCCGGCGATAATATTATTTTCAGCTGCGATCGGACAAAACTATCGCCGGGACAGAATTCAGCTACTGTAATTTTGAGGACCAACGACAGCAACCAACCATCGTACAATATTAATGTAATAGCTAATGCCCCCGGAAATACTGAGAACATACGTGCTGTTGATGGAAACATTACAGACGCCGTCTTCAATAAAAATACAAACACTTTGTACTATGTGACCAGCTCGCCCAACAAGTTTGTTGTCTATGACATAACAGGAAGAAAGGTGTTGAATGAAATATCATTAAGCAAAGCTCCAACCAGTTTTGCCATCTCCGAAGACTGGGGCAAGGCAGCCGTGGGGCACAATGGGTACGTAAGTGCCATCGATCTTTCAACCAATACCGTAACAGCAACCTACACGCTGAATTATTCAGTAAATGATATTGCATGGGCTGAAAACGATTGGTTCTGTTTCACGCAGGTTGGTGCTAATTTCACATGCCTGCACTGGATTAATATGGCCGATGGCACTATATACGACGACCCGGACGCTTATAGCCTGGATGGCAATTCAATAATCAAGAAAGTACCAAATCAGCCCTATCTCATAGCTACACGAAACAGTACTTCTCCAAGTGGCTTTTTTGCTTATGATATTGCTACGAAAAGCAAAAAAAGTTATTCGCATATGGACCTGACTAATTTCTGGTTTTCTGAAGATGGCGACTATATTTTTGCCATGAACTCAAATATATACAGAACAACAAGTTCAACAGGATCAACTGATACCTTCGATGCAGACATCAGCGCAATTGGTAAAATCAATACAGGAGTTCAAAACTACTATGGGCTGAAATTCATTTATCACAGTAATAACTACCTGTGGGTGTTACAAGATGAAACATATCCATCCGGTTCATCAACCAGCATTTACCAGGTTGAAGATAATGACTATACACTTGTTAAAAAGTATGATTACGACTTAGTTTACCAACCCGATGCGCAAACCACCCCACTTTACATAAGTGCAAATTATGTTTTTGCCAAAAAAGAAGGAACAGAAATCACAGTTTTATGTAAAAGTGTCAGTAGTAACTCCTGGGTAATACAATTTGTTACTATACAATAGCAGGTTAAACGTTTCATAGATAATTGAAATATCTTTTTATAAAATATCAGGAGGAAACACAAACACCAACCGCCTGACGTCTGTCGCCTTTTGTCTTCTGTCTTTTATCTTACTTGCCTCACTCCTTCACGCCTCACGCCTTACTCCTTGCCTCCTTACTCCATGCCCTGTTTCATGAAGCCTTAATTTTATAAATTCTATGCTGATAAATTCAAAAGATCAGATACCGATTGTACAAACTCTTTATGATCCAACGGTTTCTGAAAAACTCTATGAGCTCCAAAGTATTTTGCGCTGGTGAGATATCCTTCATAACTAAATCTACCTCCCCCGGAAATTGCAATAATCTTCAATTCCGGATATTTTTTTCTAAGATAAAATATCAGTTCAAGCCCTTCTTTTTCAGGCATGACTATATCAGTCACCAACAGATCCGGAGGGCAGCTTTCAATCTTTTCCAATCCCTCTTGACCATTATTTGCAACTTCAACTGTATACCCTGCTTTTTCAAGCATCTTTTTAAGCATCATCAATATTGATGGATCATCATCTATTATAAGAATCTTTGCCATGATTTAAGGTGCTAAATTTTCATCCAATACTTTTCTTATAACCTTGCTAAACTCACTCAGTTTTATTGGTTTCATTATTACTTCAAAAGTACCGTTCTTTGAAATTGCCTCTTCCGACAATTTGTCTACATATCCGGTGATAATTATAACTTTCAACTCTGGATTTATTCTCCTCATTTTTCCCGCGAGTTCAGTACCCAACATTTTGGGCATTTTCTGATCTGTTACCAGTAATGAGAATCTCATAGGGCTGGACTTGAATTCATCAAACGCGTCATTGCTGTCTGTTTTGGTTGTGACTTTGTATCCAAGATTTTCCAGCATCTTCTTACCCATAAATGTAATATCTTGTTCATCATCAACAAATAAGATATGTTCAACACCTCTTGTAGGCAGGCTTGACGAATCCATTTCATTTACCTGATCTGAGTTATGTTGAGGTAAATATACCGTAAATGATGTGCCTTTCCTCGGAGTACTGTCAACAGTTATAGCCCCTTCATAATTGCTTACTATACCATGTACAACGGAAAGGCCAAGTCCTGTACCAGAACCAACTTCTTTTTTGGTAAAGAAAGGCTCAAAGATTCTTTCTTTTGTTCTTCTGTCCATTCCGTGGCCGGTATCCGATAGTTTTATTCTGACATAGTTTCCGATCTTTAGATTATTTATCTGTTTGGCCAGTTTCTGATCAACGTTTATTATATCAAGTTTTATATCAAGGATGCCTCCCGTATTTTTCATGGCATGAATTGCATTAGTACATAAATTCATGAATATCTGGTGTAAATGAATCGGGTCGGCCAGAATTGTCCCAACTGTCGGATCGATACTAGTCTTTATTTCGATCCCATCAGACAAGGATGCTTTAAGAAGATTAGTTACTTCTAATATTACCTGGGGCAGGCTGACAGGTTTCCTTTCCACATTCACCTCCCGGCTGAAAGTGAGGATTTGCTGGACCAGGTCCTTCCCTCTGATAGCTGCTTTATTTATCTGTTCTATATCAAACCGGAGGGTACTTTCCTCAGGAAGCTCCTCAAGAGCCATATCTGTATAACCAAGTATTGGTGTAAGAATGTTATTGAAGTCGTGTGCAATGCCCCCTGCTAATGTTCCTATTGTTTCTATTTTCTTTAATTGAAAAAGCTGGGTCTCAAGTTCGCTTCTTTTTTTTTCGGATTTTACCCGTACTACTATCTCTTTCTTTAATTTTAAATTCGTATCCGTTAACTGCTGTGTTCTTTCAATTACTCTTTTTTCAAGAGTATTGTTAGCTGACCTGACTTTTTCCTGTTCCAGCTCAAGTAATTTTCTCATATGGAAATTCCTGCGTGATGATAATTCCAGGGAATAACCTATGAACATGCCAATGATATTTGCACTTATGAAAAAATAATTGTTATTCACTAAAATTATGAATGGTGTATTTGAAATCCATATTGCTGAGATTTCATATGCTATAACAATAAGCCAGCCTGCAAATGACGCATAAATAAAGCGTCCCTTGATAAATGTATAGCCGAAAATGAAGATCAATATCAGGCCTGCATAATATGAGTAGTTTGATACTTTGGCTGCAAGGATTATCATTACTATGATCCCTAATCCGGTTATGACCATAATGCATGTAATCAGCAGTTGCATATGTTTTCTGAATGCATTAAAGTAAGAAAAAGCAAAAACCGATAACAGAATAGGAAATACAACTGCAAACCTTATAAACCAGAATACATTTTTAAGTTCAGGTATAGTTATTGCGTCAAGTAACGCAAATGCACCATAAAAAATCATTGCAAGGATCAGTGAAAATCTGAATGGATTCAATGCATTTACGAAATAATCATCAAGGTATTCTTCTTCATACCGCGACAATTTACCTGTAAAAGCAAGGGTTAATTTGTTAAATGTCATTGAATCGGAATATTCCGGGCTCAATAGTCGAGAATTAATCCTGATATTTTTGAATATTTCCATTATGATCTGATTTTTAAATGGATATTAAGCATATACTTTCAGCCTCCTTTAATTTTCAGGAACAGGTTAACTTCCAAAGCTTCTGCATCAATACTCACTCTTCCATTTACGAGACCGGATACCCTTGCAATTTCTAATAAATACTGCCTGTCTCTGTAGTTCAGATACCAGTCTGATAAAACCTCCATAAGAATTTTTGTAGGATTTTCAGGACTGAAATTGCCAATTACAAACTCGCCGCCAGCTCTGAGGTAATGGACATACTTTCTAACTAAATAGATGAAGTGCTTATCCTTGAAATAATCAAATAATCCGGCACTCCAGATAAGATCATACATTTTATAAGGTTCAAATCTCAATACGTTGACCCTGAAACAGGATACTTTCTTTTCAAATTCTTTGTTCTTATTGGATGAATAAACAATAGCATGCTGGTCAAAATCCACGAGATCAAAGCTGATATCGTTTCCGGTATAACTATTCAGAAATTCATTTACATCAGTTGCAGGACCAGATCCCAGAATAAGGACTTTTTTCTCACCATGACTTTTTGTAACTAATTCTTTACATTGATCGAGGAAATACTCCTTACGGTTCCTGACTGCAATAGCTCCCTGTTGATTTTGAAAAAAAACATCCCAGTTCCGATACTTATTATTTTCATTGATATAAAAAGAGTAAATATGGTCGATTAATGAAAAATCACCGGGATATCCAAACGGTTTTGTGTAACCGTGTCCAATCAAAGTATTGATATTAAGAATAGGTCCTATAATATTCCTGAACTCATCTAAATACTTATGATCCAGATTATTAACAATGTTTGTGAATTTTTCATAATCCTGAAGCTCCGGGCCACCTGTATCGACTAAAAACTTAATAAATTGCTTTTTCTCGCTATCAAAGGAATTATCTGGCATTGAAGATATTTTAAACATTTTTAATTAGCAGGTATTAGTTGAGGCAAAGAAGCTTTTGATTTTCTTAAGGTTACGAATTTCCATGACACATAACAAACGTAATTTTGCCTTTTATTATTGCAATTCATATTAACCAGATTCCCTTCATGGCCTCACCCCTCACTCTTCATTCCTCATATCTCCGTCTTTGAGTGATCAACTCGCACTCCCGCAAAGTCGCATAGTCGCCCCCTCGCCCCCTCGCAGAGTCTCCCCTTCTCCTCTTCACCCTTTCACCCTTGCCCCTCGCACCTTGTACCTTGTACCTTGCACCTTCTTTAAATTGCCTAAATTGCACAATCTAACATCACCACTCATGATAGGTAAATATAAGATCATCACCCTTTGTGGCAGCACCCGTTTCAAGGATGAATTCCTGGAGGCGCAGAAGCGTCTGACCCTGGAAGGTAATATAGTGATCAGTGTCGGACTCTTTGGTCATTCAGGAGATGAAGAGGTCTGGGCTGAAAATATCAAGCCCATGCTTGACGATATGCATCTTCGCAAGATCGACCTGGCCGACGAGATCTTCGTGATCAATCCGGGAGGATACATCGGTTCCTCAACCAGCAACGAGATAATCTATGCCAAAAAAACCGGCAAAGCAGTGAAGTTCCTTGTGATAATAGATTGAGGTTGAA
>Ga0209745_1000689_pt1 | contig 20562 bp, 20 predicted proteins | sample BarGraNGADG00312_FD_184495 | JGI IMG/M metagenome (GOLD analysis project Ga0209745, IMG submission 184495) | Arctic peat soil microbial communities from Barrow, Alaska - Barrow Graham LP Ref core NGADG0004-312 (SPAdes) (version 2) | ecosystem: Environmental > Terrestrial > Soil > Wetlands > Peat...
AATCAGTCCTGACCTTACGGATAACGTACCTGTCCGGTCATCTCTTCTGATAAAGACAAAAACGACCAGAAGGGTTATTGCGATGTTCTTGAAGAAGGTTTGCCAGTTGGTCAGAAGTATGGCATCGCCGAAACATCCGCAGTCAGAGACGGGGTTAAAGATGGCAAGGACCAGTGTCAGTGGCGTGAACAGAGCCATGAAGAGAGCTGCCATCCATGAAGCCAGTCTGACAAAAGATCCAGTAAGAAGCATCATGCCGGTCACAAACTCAATGAGACAGAGTATTATTGCCAGGGGCAGTGCCACGTTTTCGAGAAACCCTGCCCCGAAAGCTGTGAAATAGTCTTCAAGCTTGAATGCGGTTCCCATCGGATCAATACCTTTGACAAATCCGGAAAAAACAAAGAGAAGACCTGTCAGTATCCTGCCGATTTGTGTTAAAATCTTCATCTGAGAATATTTTTCTCCTTTAGTTTATCAAGTATCAAATGGAATATTTCATCGGGCGTAAATATCTTATTGTCTGCATTATAGCATTTTATTACCTGTAGATAACTGTCTTCTGCAGCTACTTCAATATAAACGTCTCTTACCGTCTTTTGAAACTCGAGGCTGCTTTCATGTATGTCGCGGTTACCGAGAAGATAGCCTCTGTCGTCACCCTGGCGCTGGTTCTTCAGTTTTTCTTCCGTAAACCTGAATGGGACATCAAGGAAAATATTTATATCAGGTTTCGGTATGGAGAAATGGTCAAATTCAAGTTTCAGTATCCAGTTCCTGAGCTTGCTTTCTTCTTCAGTTGATCTCAGCTTTGCACACTGGTAGGCTATATTCGAGTAAGTATAACGGTCAAGGATCACATAGTATTTTTCTCCAAGCCATGCTTCGATCATCGGGGCAGCATCTTTCCTGTCACCAGCGTAAAGCATGGCGACAAGATAAGGATCCACATGACTGATATCGCCAAATTCTCCCCTCAGAAAACGGGCTATCAGTTCTCCGAAATAAGGCGTATCGGTACGAGGAAAATGAATATACCTGCACTGCAGTTTCCTCTCCGCAAACCATTCCTTAAGCAACGAAATCTGGGTCGATTTCCCTGCTCCGTCGAGTCCTTCAATAACAATCAGTTTCATTCCGGAACTTCCTTATCGTTCGGTCAATTAAAATCATAAGCTTCGGTTTTAAAGATAAATATTTATAGTAAGCAGCTTGCCAGGTCAGATATTGATTTTATCAACACTCATAGCCTGGCAGATTATGGCGTTCACCGCCTACTTACGGACAAAGTGATCCATGATGAATGGTATCACCATTGATAGCTCAACCAGTCCGGATAACTTCCCGTTATCGTACCATGGTGCCTGGTAAATTAGTTTTTTAACACCTTCTTTTTCAATAGTATAGCAATTTACTTTCTCGCTGTGCATTATGTTTAGAATCTTTTCCCATGATTGTGGCAGGTGGCAGTCCGTGAGGTTTTTACCGACTAGTTCCTTACCACCGTTTTTATCAAATGTTGCGGCTGATTTGTCATTCAGGTACAGTATTTTTCCGGATGTGTCGGACACGGTGATTGCCACGCACAGTTCACCGGCCCAGTTGATTTCATTCATACAGTTGAAGTTTGAAAATAAGCAATGTTCATTGCCAAAGATAGCCATTTGCAGGCATTGTCACGACGGATTTGATTCTGATCCGCTGCAATGACTATCTTTATAAAAGCAAAAGTTTTCTTCATGTTCATAAATATTAAAGGCAGGCTTCTTGATCTGCGCCATCCGCGCATAATGGGCATTATCAATGTGACCGAGGACTCATTTTATCCCGGAAGCTGTCATACCACCGATGAAGAGATAGTGGCCACAGCGGGCAAGATGCTTGAAGACGGAGCTGACATGCTTGACATAGGAGGGTGCTCAACGCGTCCCGGAGCTAAGGAGGTTCCGGAAGTGACTGAAAAAAAACGCGTTTGCCGGGCAGTGGAACTAATCCTGGGCAGGTACCCGGAGGCCACCGTTTCTGTTGATACTTACCGGGCATCTGTGGCCGGGGAGGCAGTAATAAATTCCGGAGCAGCTATTATCAATGACATTTCCGGAGGGGAGATGGACACGGAGATGTTTCCCCTGGTTATCAGGCTGAATGTTCCCTATATCATGATGCACATGCAGGGTACACCTCAGACAATGCAATCAGATCCTCATTATGACGATGTCGTTTCCGATATACTGTTCTGGTTTGGCCAGAGGATAACGCAGCTGCAGCAGGCAGGGGTGAAGGATATTATTTTAGACCCGGGCTTCGGATTCGGGAAAACGGCAGGGCATAATTTTGAGATGCTGAGGAGAATGAATGAGTTTCATATTACTGGCCTGCCATTACTTGCAGGCCTCTCACGAAAATCGATGATATGGCGCACACTTAATATTACGCCTGATGATGCCCTTAACGGCACGTCCGCGCTAAACATGGCGGCACTGTTGAAAGGAGCATCAATACTCAGGGTTCATGATGTAAAGGAGGCGAAGGAAGTGGTAAAACTGTTTGAAAAGATTTATCCTGACGGTATCCTTTTCGATCATTATTGTTAAATTTGCCCGTCACCGCACTGTGTTGTATGCTGAACTTCTCTATTCTCGATATTATCGATATTTTAATGGTAGCGTTTATCTTCTACCAGGTTTATCGTCTTATCAGAGGAACCGCTGCTTTCAGCATATTTCTGGGAATCTTTTTTGTTTATCTCTTCTGGCTTGTTGTCAAGGCCCTGAATATGGAACTGATCAGTGCCATCCTGGGGCAGGTGATAGGAGTAGGGGTAATTGCCCTTATCATTGTGTTTCAGCAAGAGCTGCGACGTTTTCTCCTTGCAATAGGAAACAGGTATATAAGCCGGAACAGGTTCTCCTTTGACAAGTATTTTCCGTCAGGAGCGGTAGATCAGACGACGAACCAGATAGTCGAGGAGATAGTACGGGCAACCGAATCAATGGCACAGTCGCGTACGGGAGCACTTATTGCGATCGGAAGAACGAGCCTGCTTGATATATATTCAGAAGGAGGGGAGCTGCTTAATGCTCTGGTTACAGATGAATTGCTGAAGACTATATTCTATAAGGGATCCCCGTTACATGACGGTGCCGTGCTGATCCAGAACGGTAAGATCTTTGCAGCCCGTTGTCCCCTCCCTTCAACCGATCAGACAGGATTGCCTGCAAGGTTCGGCATGAGGCACAGAGCCGGAATAGGACTGACCGAAGCCACCGATGCGGTAGTGATAATTGTGTCGGAAGAAAGAGGCAGGATTGCTGTTGCCGATGCCGGTAAAGTTCATGAAGATGTGACACCCAACGAACTCCGGCAGATCCTTATTACTCTCAGGATCTGATAATAATCCCAACCTTAATGGTACCTGAGCCTCAGGTCAATGATGTTATCATAGAGATAATAGCAGGGCTCTTCACATGTTGATTCATCGTAGCGGACCTTAGGACAGGCGGCTCCGACTGCAACATATCTGACGCTGTTGAGAAAGAACTCTACAGTTGCGGTATAGTCTTTATACAGTACGGCATCGTAGGTGATGTATGAATAACTCTCATTCACGTTTATACGCTTGAGCACAATACTGTCATCTATCGCACCTTCATAAATAGTGACTATCGGATTTGCAGGTTCATACATGGGATTCCTGATGTAGATCGTCAGCTGTGGCTGGTTAATCCCTGCCGGATCGCATTCCGCACAATTGGTTATGGAGCCCTCCTCGCATGAGAACAGCAAAAGCAGGGCCAGGGCCACTATAACAGGGCTATTTCTCATAGTTGTATATTTTTATCTTTTTGCCCGGGACCACCGGAGATCTCTGCATGATTGAGTATGATGCCTTAAGATTGAGCCATATGGAAGGTACCTTGTGAAATGGTGTCTGCATATAACTAAGCCCTGCACTGATTCCGAAGTATTTCATCTTCCAGGTAACATCAGCTGAAGGAATGATGCAGAATTTGCTTTCAGGTTTTCGGTCAATACCTTCATAATCGGAGAAGAAACGGTAACCGGCAGACAATGAGGGGATAATGCTCAACCTGTTACCGTTGACAGTCTCACCCAACCCAAATTCTTTAAAGACCCCGGCATAGATCAGGTAAGTATTTACAATATACTGGTAGGTTGCATCACTCTCCTCCACAAGCAGTTTCCATCTGAAGGGGTTTGAAGATACCCCAAGCGTTATGCCAGCTTTAATCCTTGGCTCTGTAAGTGATACTGATCCGTCCAGCAGCAGATAATGTGATGTGAACTTTGATCCTGCAGAGAATGTTAACTCTTCCAGTGCAAATTTGGGCTCTTCGGCCAATCCATACAGTGTGAGCAACGGCAGCAATTTTCTCTGACCGTAATATTCAGCAATATCGACAGGATTTTTCAATCCGTTATTTCGGTAATTCCATCTCTTGCCGTTCTGAAGAAGAAAAGAGGCAGCTTCAGCCTGTCCGTATCTCGCGGCGCAGCCGAGGGCATCATAATCATCATCATTGACAGAATAGAGATTTGCACCGGCATTGATAAGAATCCTCAGCATAAGGGTGTCGCCGTTCTGGGCTGCCACCATCAGGGGTGTAAATCCTTTTTTGTCATGCGTATTCGGATCAGCACCAGCCCTCAGCAGTATGTCAGCGATATCATAATGGCTGAAGCTCACTCCGAGCATCAAAGGAGTATTGCCTTCATAATCATGAGATTCAACAGGTGCATCATAGTACAGCAACATGTCAGTTGTGTAAAAAGATCCGAGAGCTGCAGCATGATGCAGGGGAGAAGAACCGTTGCGGTCAGTTTTTGCTATTGAAGCCCCGTACCGTATCAGGAGCTCAGCTATATCGAGATTGTCCGCCATCACCGCCGCAATAAGCGGTGAATAGCCGTACTGATCAGGTTTGTCAGGCTCTGCACCGAGGAGTAAAAGAATCTCGACCGCCATTATGCTTTCTGATGATACAGCATAATGCAGGGGAGTAGCAACACCTCCGACAAAATTATTTACATCGGCCCCTTTTGCATACAGTAATATTATCTCATTACATGCACCAATGGAGGAGGCAATCTGAAGGTTTATATCATCGGTATAAAACCCTTCAGTCACAAAAGCCGAAGTGTCAATACAAAGTACTTCTTCATTGTACTCATCGAGAAGGACCCTTAGCCTGGTGACAATGGAATCGAGTACCACTGAGTCCTGCTGTGCTTTCACATGTGGTGAAAGGAAAATCAGCATCAGAGATACGAATATGATTCTTTTTAGCGTTGTCATAAATACAAATTTAGTCGCAGTTTTCCGGAAGAGCTATTTTGTTGATATATTTTTTCATTGGTTAAGAAAATGAAGGGTCAGGCGTAGTATGAGCAGGTTAAAAGTATATTTTTGTACGCGGGTAAAAAAATCAAAGTACCTTATGAGCGAAGAAAAGAGGGGGTTACGCATACTATTAATATCATTTCTGGTCATATTTTCGTTTGTCCTGCCTGTCGGAACCGAAAGGGCATTATTTCCGGATCAGGATTTTTTGCCTGCACATTTACGAATAGATAACAGCCTCACTGACAGAGTACTATTTGACAATGCCGAAAAAAGTGTTGAATTGTTCATGAAGAACTATGATATCAAGGGAGCATCAGTGGCCGTTGCACGGGCGGGGAGGCTTGTCTATGCCCGGGGTTTCGGTTATGCTTCTCTGGCTGACTCTGTGCCTACAGAACCCTTCCACCGTTTCCGTATTGCCAGCGTCTCAAAGCTTGTGACCGCCGTGGCAGTAATGAAACTTCAGGAAGAGGGCCGGTTATCTGTCAACGACCGCGTCTTCGGGCCTCAGGGCATTCTTGATGACACTCTGTTTGCCCACCCGAAAGACAAGCGGGTCTTTGATATCACCGTAGGACATTTGCTTGCACATGAAGGAGGATGGTCACAAAGATATGGAGACCAGATGTTCATGCCGGATATTATTGCAAGAACACTGGGTGTTCCGATGCCCGTCGATACAAAAACAATAATCAGGTTTGCCCTTGATAAAAACCTTCATTTTAATCCCGGTGCAGGACAGTCGTATTCAAACCTCGGTTACAGCATCCTCGGCCTGGTAATTGAAAAGGTGTCAGGTATGGGTTATGAGGAGTACTGTTCCAGAAAAGTGCTTGAACCGATCGGAATATATGATATGGCCCTCGGCCATAATTTGCCCGATATGGCGTTACCGTTTGAAGTGTCATATTATGAGGTGGAGAATGCTACGATGAAACCTTCGGTTTACGGAACAGGGGAAATGTTACCGGCAAGCAGCGGAGGCAATAATATAGAGGCTCTTGGTGCTGCGGGTGCGTGGGTGGCAACAGCCCCTGACCTGATGAGGTTGCTTCTCGCAATTGACGGATTTGGTGACCCGAAGGATATTCTTTCACCGGAGAGCATCACCTTCATGACCGATGTATATAACGGTTATGCACCGGTAGGATGGAGAGCGACCATGGTTAACGGATCATGGTGGCGTACCGGGTCTTTCTCCGGAACAACGGCGATGATGAAACGCCTGCCTGACGGGACAGCATGGGTGGTGCTGCTCAACAGCAGCGCATGGAACGGACCTGAGCTCTCCTCTGATATTGACCAGATGATGTCAAAGTTCCTCAGCAGGGTCAAAGACTGGCCGGATACAGACCTGTTCAGGTACTCGGTTCCTGTTCCTATACAGGTTAAAGAATAAAGTTGAGGTGTGCTTTACTGTTAATGTAAATATTGTCAGGGAGGAGCTTGAGGAGCGCTACGGCGCTGAGCTCATAGACCATGATAAGTACCGTCCCAGCTACTACTATCATGCTTACAGCCTGCCGTTGATGCCTGTTGTATGCTCAGCAGACCCTGCGTCGCTGCATCTCTTCAGATGGGGATTGATTCCTTCATGGGTTGAGGATGAGAATGAAGCCAGCGAGATCATGATGAAGACATTCAACGCCAGGTCTGAGACAATAGATTCCAAACCTGCCTTCAGGGAGTCATTCGCTTCACGGAGGTGCCTTGTTCCGGTCAGAGGCTTCTTTGAATGGCAGCATATTGGCGGAAGGAAAATACCATGGTATATAAGCCTGCGTGATGAAGATATCTTCTCTCTTGCCGGCATCTGGGACTCATGGAAGATGAAGGGCGGGGTTTCTCTTAATACATTCTCGGTGGTGACCACAAGGGCTAATGAGCTGATGTCAGAGATACACAATAACAAAAAGCGGATGCCTGTAATATTGCCCGCTGCTGCTGAAAAACTATGGCTGAAGGAGGAGCTCGAAAAGAATTCGGCGGCAGAGCTGATGGAGCCTGTTGCCTCAGAGATGCTCGAAGCTCATACTGTCAGTCCCCTGATCACAAACACACGTGCTGACCGGAACAGGAAGGAGATTATCATGCCTTATAACTACCCTGTTCAGGGTTTGCTCTTTTAAGAGCTTACTGCGATACAAACACAAAGGTCAGAAATCCGGCCTGCTTAACCGGGGCACCCGGGTCAGAGTTGAAGGTTGACCTGAGAGCATGATCCACAGCCGTCTCAGTGAGGCATGGGTCTTTGGTGGTAGAGAGGCTGGATGCAGGTTGAGCCTTTATTACGTTGCCACTCCGGTCGACTTCGATGGACAGGGTAATCTGACCTGCCCCCTGGCACTTGTATATAGGAATTGGGAGGTATACATGGTGACGGCCTGCAAGATCATAGAAAATACGGGTCGGACCCCTGAATGTACCCTTCTCTTCAGGCTTCTCCTTTTTTTCCGCAACCTGTGGTTTTATTTTTTCAGAAGGAACATCTATTTCCTCTCGTCCGGCCTCCTCGGCCATTTTCTTATCGTCAATGAAATTCTTTTCATTCAGCATGCCACTTTTAATAAGCTCTTCCTTGACCATGTCCTCATACTCCTTCGGGTCAATATCAATCGGCTTGTCAGCAAGGTTTTTAATAACATTGATGAGATCTTCTGCTGTTGCACCGGCAAACTTTTCACTTGCCGAGAGTTCTATTGCCTTTTTCATTTCGGGGTCAGGCATCTCCTCCTCAACCGCAAGAATGATCTCTGCAGCCAGCTCACGTTTCATGGCTGATACCTTGACCGACATAAATATCACAGCAACAAGTAGATGCATAATGATTGTGGCCATCACAGCTGTGAATATGATTTCAAACCTGCTCATCAGGGTACGAAAGTATGAATTATTGTCCGTTTGTCATCAGACATTGATCAGAATCGTGCTGTAATCTTAAGGTTGAGACTGCGGCTTGTCAGGTAATTAGGAACGGCATATTCGAGTGATTTACCTTCACTGTTCCTGACAGTACTGATCCATGTGTATGATATTGTATTCCTTATATCTGCCAGGTTGAATACCTCAAGTCCGGCAATAAGTTCTTTGATAACCGGCCCCGGTCTTCTCATGTCACCGCCAATGATAACTTTGGAAAACCCGATGTCTATCCGTCTGTATGGCGGCATCCTGAACCATATGTCCCACTGCTCTTTTTCAGGTGGGGATGTTGGTATACCTGTTCCGATAGCGATATTTATATGTGCTCTGAAATCTGGATGACCTGGCAGATAATCCTGGAAGAATATGCTGAAATTCACTCTCTGATCGAATGGAGAGGGATACCACCCGGAATTGTATGAGGGTATGTTCATTTCCGATTTCATAAATGAAAGGCTGAACCATGACTCAACCCCCTTCACGAATTCTCCGTTGACCCTGAAATCCAGTCCGGCAGAGTAGCCCTCTGCAATGTTTCCGCCGTAATATATCAGCCTCACATTATCAACCGCATAAGGTACGAGTCTGTCAAAGAACTTACCGTAAGCTTCAGCAGTGAACCTGAAGGGCCTTTCCCACGCAATGAAATCATAATGCATGCCGGCAATCGAATGCAATGATCTCTGGGCTTTCAGCACGGGTGATGTTTCATCGGTCTGCATCATCATCTCGCGCCCACCGGGAGGCTGATGATATGCTCCTGCGGATACATACACTGAGACCCTGTGTGACAGGGCCATACTGAGTGAAAGACGCGGGGACAGCAATGCTTCTGAATTATAAGTATCCCAGGCAGCCCTTATCCCGGCGTTAAGCTCGCATGCCCTGCCTCCAAGGCTGAAGCTGGTCCTGTTAATGACATAGGCTTCCGATATAATGCTTTTTATATCACTGCTGTGATCGGTAAATGATGTCAGGCTAAGGTCATCGTCACTGGTGCCTGTCGTATAACCTGCAGAATCAACGCGCGTCCACTCGTTCACATTTATGTCATGGTGCCTGTGCCTGGCAGTGAGACCCCATTCAAACCTGCTGCCCCATGCCTTGGCGGACCCCTTGTAAGAGAGGTTTACCATGTCTGTACTGAGCGTGTTACGTGCATGAGACAGCCAGCTCCCCACACCTGCATTCAGCAGGGAGTCGGGGTTATTTTCAGAACCTTCGGTCTTATCGAGGGCGGTGAGGCTGTAGGCTCCGCGGATATCAAAATTCTCATTCTCCGAAGCAAGGTACCCTGAAAGGATGATCTTTGAAGACAGGTTATCATTATGCCTGATATCAAGTGTGACAGCTCCGCCGCCATTGTCGTATCTGTCGCGTTCTCCTCCCTCGAACCATGCAAAAAGTTTGAATGCTTCTGCCGTGGTACCGAATGTTGTCGTCTGGCTCAGTGGCATGAATGTGTACCTGTTTGATGAGCCCCAGAGTGAGAGTGTGATCTGTGTTTTTGAGCCAGGTTTGTAGCCGGCCATAGCCTGGATATCGGCAAACCGCGGTTCATACTGGCCACTTACATCCAGGCTGTTAAGCATTAAAGTACTGGTGCGGTATCTTGCTCCTGCGATAAAATAGAATTTACCGTTCTTGCTCCGGGCTCCGGCATGTACTGACGAGGTAAGGAGGCTGAGAGAAATAGAAGCTTCCCGCGCCTCCGGCTCCCGGTACCTGATATCAAGCACTGATGACATGCGGTCACCGTAAGCGGCACTGAATCCGCCCGGTGAAAAGATGACAGAAGAGGTGAGGTCAGGATTGATCCTGCTGAGTCCTTCCTGTTGCCCCGACCTGATAAGGTATGGTCTGTAAACCTCGACGTCATTAAGATAGACCAGATTCTCGTCATAGCTGCCTCCTCTGACGGAATAGCCGGAACTCAGCTCATTGAAAGAAGCTACTCCCGGAAGGGTTGTTATTACTGCCTCAATACCCCCTGTCACTGATGGAATATCTATTCCTGCAACTACAGGAATAGATATAGCTGTGATGTTATCAGCTCTGACGGCTTTTACTTCGACACTGCTAAGCTCCACCGTATCACTGAAAAGGGTGATTTTCAAAGGGAGTTTCGCATTAGTATTGTCCAGCAGAAGTGTATCTGCCTTGTACCCGATCAATGAGAAGATAACGGTAAACTGTTGTTTATCAGCCGGAAAAGGAACAGTGAACTGTCCGTCAGTGCCGGAGAAGGTCCCGCCGCCTGATGCGGGAATGTAAACGGTGACATAGGAAAGAGCAACTCCTGCGGTATCTGTGATCCTTCCCGTGATGGCTCTATTCTGTGACAGGATGGGCGAGACAGGCAGTGAAAAAAACAAAACAAGAATTAGAGGAAGTGGTATCCTTGACGTAAGTGGCATCAGTCACTCTTTTTTTTCTTCTTGACCCTGGCTTTTTTCTGTTTGGTGGTTGTCGATTTCTCATTCTTCAGCAACCCTCCTTTAACTCCCTGGATGAACTTTTGCCATGCAAAAGGGTTCAGCAGGTTGTTGACCGGAGCCTGATTATGGCTGTACAGATTGTCAGACACCTTCTGCATGGTGTACCTGTATCCCTGGCCAGGCGTGGAACGCATGTCAGACCATGTCTGCTGCTCAACAAGTGCAAGGTTGAACTCCATATTCTCCATCAGTGGATCAGAAGGTTTATTTTCCAGCACTGCCCTCTTGAATTCAGAATAAGTCTTCCACGGTAATATAACGACCTCCTCAATCATTATAGTATCAGCGTTTAATATTACATCAGTGATGAAATTGATGCCTGCAACTGTTGAGGGTACGGTGAGCAGTGTTGATTTGAATCCAATGGCACTGAAAAAAACAGTGTCACCGGGCGTGCTGATGATGGAAAAGATACCACGGTGATCGCTGGCGGCACCTCGTCTGAGTCCTTTGGAGTAAATGCTGACATCCGGTATGATAAAACCGTTATTATCGGCTGTCACCCCGTCAATCTGAATAAACTTTTTCTGTTCAACCTGAGCACTTATCCGACAAAAAACCGAGACCAGCAACAGGCTTATCACCACTACCTTCTTCAATGACACATGCTTTTGTGCTACAAAGTAAACAATATTGGCTTTGGAATATTACATTTAACTTAACTTTAATATAACGGTAGCCGGTGGACTCCCGGCAAACGGGCAAAACAAACTGATGACCATGAATTACCTGTAATGATTTTAATTATTTGTATATTATCATTTTCTTTTCATCTTTACTGCCCCCAATGTGAAACACTAAAAAATATTAGATAATATGCACAAGTTATTACTGCTTGGTGATGAGGCAATTGCAAAGGCTGCTTTGGATGCGGGAATGAGTGGTATGTATGCTTATCCCGGCACACCCTCAACGGAGATCATGGAGTATGTTCAGTCTTCGTCGCAGGCAGTAAAAGAGAATGTACACCGTGAGTGGTCATCAAATGAAAAGACTGCTATGGAGGCTGCACTGGGGATGTCTTATGCAGGTAAAAGGGCTATGGTTGCGATGAAGCATGTTGGACTCAATGTTGCAGCTGATGCATTCATCAACTCGGCTGTAACAGGCGTTAACGGCGGACTTATTGTTGTAGCTGCAGATGACCCTTCAATGCACTCGTCGCAGAATGAGCAGGACTCGCGTTTTTACGGCAAATTTGCCCTGGTTCCTGTCTTTGAGCCGCGCAATCAGCAGGAAGCTTATGATATGATCTTTGACGCCTTTGACCTGTCTGAAAAATACAGGTTGCCGGTTCTTTTTCGCATCACCACCCGCCTGGCACATTCACGTGCATCAGTAATGCTTCGCGAACAGAGACCGCGGAACACACAGTCACTGCCCTCCAACCCCAGACAGTTCGTGCTCCTGCCGGCAATAGCCCGGAAACAGTACAGGGCTCTTACAAATCTGTTTGAAAATCTGCCCTCTGATCCTGTCATTTCAGGATGGAACAGGTTAAGCAGTGGCAAAGGCAGGACTGGTATAATAACATGCGGAATAGCCTATAATTATCTTCTTGAGAACATCACCGGTCATGAAAATGATTATCCGATACTGTCGGTTGCTGCCTATCCAATTGATAAGAGCATTGTTGCCCGGTTGGTTGACAGTTGTGAAAAGGTGCTGGTCCTTGAGGAAGGGTATCCTCTGATCGAAGAACAGCTCCGCGGCCTGCTCGACAGGGATGTAAAGGTGATGGGACGCCTGGACGGTACTGTACCAAGGGACGGGGAGCTTAATCCGGTTATTGTGGCCAGAGCACTGGGAATGAAGACACTACCTGGCAAGGAGGTTCCTTCAATAGTCAGACAACGTCCTCCGTCATTCTGCAAGGGTTGCAGTCATGCTGACATGTATGCTGCTCTTGCTGAGGTGATGAAAGATTTCGGACCGGGCAGGGTCTTCTCGGATATCGGATGCTATACGCTAGGAGCTCTGCCTCCCTATAACATGGTCAACTCATGCGTTGATATGGGTGCTTCGGTGACCATGGCAATCGGCGCCACTGACGCCGGCCTGTTTCCCGCTGTGGCTGTCATTGGCGACTCGACTTTCACACACTCAGGCATGACAGGCTTGCTCGATGCGGTGATAAAGGATTCTCCTGTCACGGTTATCATATCGGACAACTCAACCACAGGCATGACGGGAGGGCAGCATTCGCAGGCAACCGACAGGCTTGAAAGCATCTGCCTTGGCCTTGGGGTGAGCCGTAACCACCTGAGGGTGATCACGCCGCTGAGAAAAAATCATGAAGAGAACGTCTCCATTATCAGGGAGGAGATAATGCATCATGGATTGTCTGTGGTGCTGGCCCGCAGGGAGTGCATACAGACTGCGTCGAGAAACAAGAAAACTGAAGTTTCCGGGAAGAATAAAACAAAGGTATAATATGAAATGTGACATAATACTGGCAGGTGTAGGAGGTCAGGGCATCCTCTCCATTGCAGCCACTATAGGACTTGCTGCCGTTGAAAAGAACCTCTTCCTGAAGCAGTCGGAAGTGCATGGGATGAGCCAGAGGGGAGGCGATGTGCAGTCGCACCTCAGGTTGTCAGACACAGAGATACACTCTGATCTCATCCCTGACGGCAAGGCTGACCTGATAATAAGTGTTGAGCCGATGGAGGCACTCCGGTATTTGCCGTGGCTTTCCCCTGACGGCTGGATAGTGACCAGCTCGGTGCCGTATGTTAACATTCCTGATTACCCCGGTATTGAAGATATATTGTCCGAGCTGAAGAAAGCCGGCCACACTATTGTCCTTGATGCTGATGCCATCGCGAAGGATGTGGGTTCCTCGAGGTCAGGCAACATGGTCATTCTCGGTGCTGCATCCTCTTTCATTTCCCTGCCTTTCGAAAGCCTGGAGAATGGTGTCAGGCAGCTTTTCATGCGGAAGGGAGAGGAGGTTGTCGATCTTAACCTTAAAGCCCTTAGAGCCGGCAGGGGCGCCGCAGGAAGTCATAAAAACGTATGAAAACAAAGCCCCGGCCGCTAACCGGGGCTTTCTCACAAGACAATCCATCCACACATGCCTGTCCCTCAGGCAATCTTTTCCTTCTTCTTGGCTTCCCTGACCTTACCTTCCGGAGGAAAGTCTTCCTTTGGTATACCCCCTGAGCTGAGAAGCACCAGGTCAGAAGCCACTATCTCTGTGACACTCTTCGGCAACCCGTTCTTGTCGGTGTAGGAGCGGTAGCTGATGCGTCCCTCGATGCATACCTCCCTGCCTTTTTTCAGGTATTTGGAACTGAGCTCTGCCAGGCCGTTCCAGGCCACGATGTTGTGCCAGGTGGTCTCCTCTGTCTTGGAGCCATCGGCACTCTTGTAGTTCTCGTTGGTGGCCATCGTGAAGTGTACCACTTTCTTTCCGCTTTCAAGCGTCTTGATGTCCGGGTCCTGACCGAGCCTGCCGATCAGCTGTACCTTGTTTCTTAATGCATTCATGATCTTTTGTTTTGGTTAATAATGCTGTTAACGATACAAAAGTGCACCCTCACCGTCACATCATTCGGTTATTAATCGTTTCTATTCATTTTGCAGTCGTTTATATCCGTTTGTAAACGTTTTTTGTTAAATAAATCAATGAAATATGCAGAATGTACAATTTGTAGATTTTGTATCTTTATCAAAACATTACGCTGTGGAAAGAGTATGTCTTGACTGCGGAGCTAAACTTCTCGGACGGTCTGATAAAAAATTCTGTTCCGATCAGTGCCGAAACAATTACAACAACCGTCTTAACCGTGACCAGAACAACTATGTGCGGAATGTCCATGCACAGCTGAGACGCAACCGTAAGATCCTTGGTGATCTCCTTGACTCCGGTCACCATCACATACACCGTGATGCGCTTATCGCACAGGGTTATAATTTCACCTTCTTCACACACCTGGTTGAAACAACTGACGGACTGACATGGTCATACTGTTTCGAATATGGTTTCAGGGAAGCGGGGAAGGGATACCTGGAGCTCCAGAGGAGCAACAGCTACCTTGAGGTCGGATCTGAGGTGGAGGAGATATGAAATAACAGATGACAATCCGATAAAATTGTATTTTTGAGCCGGCAAACAGCACCTGAATGAAAAGACTGATACTTATTGTTGCGGCAACCCTCACAGCTTTAGCTGCTTGTTCTCAAGACCAAAAGGTTTATGAAAATGGGTATATCGTAAAACCAGGTGATATTGCACCTGATTTCACAATAAAAGAGGCTGGCGACAAGACCTACAGGTTGTCTGACCTGCGCGGTAAGGTGGTCATGCTGCAGTTCACTGCCAGCTGGTGCAGTGTATGCCGCAAGGAAATGCCATTCATTGAGAGCGAAATCTGGCTGCCCGGAAAAGAGAAAGGCCTGGTTGTAATTGGCATAGACCGTGATGAGCCCGGGAAAACGGTACTGAAGTTTATGGATGACATGAAGATAACCTATCCGCTGGCGCTGGACCCCGGCGCTGACATCTTTGGCCGTTTCGCCATGAAGGAGTCAGGCGTTACACGTAATATAATAATAGACAGAAATGGAAAGATTATCTTTCTGACCCGCCTCTTTGAACGCGATGAATTTGACAGAATGAAGGAGACAATTTTCTCAGAGCTGGCAAAAAAGTAAATTTAATGACCGTTTTTTTTGATGCGGCATGCAACCTTAGCATGCTTTTTGACGTTAGTAAGTATAGAATCCTGTACTATTAACTAAATCGAGAAGAAATGAAAAAGATCTTTATTGTTCTATTTGCACTTCTACTGGCTGCACCTATTTATTCACAGGTGAAGTTTGGTATTAAAGCAGGAGCAAGCACAGACTTTACCTTCACAAACCAGACATTTGAGGGTACAAATATCGATGTGATCATCCAAAATGCGAAAACCGCAGAGTGGGGTTTCCAGGGCGGAGTATTCATGAGAGCCGGTTTTGCCGGGTTTTATCTTCAGCCGGAACTCCTGCTGGCAACAGCTACAAATTCCATTACATATGAAGATGTTCATGCGGGAGGTGCTCCGGTTCTATACAATCAGAAGTTCACCAAGCTCAATATCCCGGTTCTGTTGGGATTTAAAATCGCTTTCCTGAGAATAAATGCCGGCCCGGCAGCGGCTATAATGATAGGTGAGCCAAAGGATATTATACAAGGAGCTACCTATAAAGGCGCTACTTTCGGCTACCAGGCAGGTCTGGGCCTTGACCTGTTTAAGCTGACCTTTGACATCCGTTATGAGGGTAATCTGAACCAGTTTGGTGATCAGATCACGATAGCCGGTGAGACTTTTAAACTCGATGACAGAACGGGAGCGCTTTTGCTCCATGTCGGGTGGATATTCTGATCATAAAATAACATAAAAGAACTCTTTCGTTCCCAGGCGGAAGAGTTTTTTTATTTTTACATACAGGTAAGGCATAAAATTATGGTTCTGGCAGGTCATACCCTGATAGTGTTTCTGAACGTGTTTGCATTATTATATGTGATCACAGTCGTCTCCATATGCCTTATGATTGTTTTTGAGAACAGAAATCCTGTTAAAACCCTGTCGTGGCTGCTTGTTATATTGTTTGTTCCGATAGCGGGACTGATCATATATATGATTTTCGGCCGCTATTACCGCAAGCAGAAAATCTATACCCGTAAGAGTATGACGGACAGCAGCAGGCTGTCGGACAATGTTAACCGGCAGGTGATGTCCCTTCCTGCCGTGCTGGCAGAGGAGAGTGAAGCTGTCAGGTCAAAGGCGCACCTTATACGTCTGATGCTTAATAACAACCGGTCACTGCTCACTGTCGACAACAGGATAGGGCTGTTAATCAACGGCGACAAAACCTTCCCGGCAATGAAGGAAGCAATAGCCTCGGCGAAGGATTTCATTCACCTCGAGTTTTACCGTATTGAGCCGGATAAGCTTGGTACAGAATTTAAGGAGTTGCTCAAGCGAAAAGCCGCTGAAGGTGTTAAGGTGAGGGTCATCTATGACGATGTGGGTAGCTGGAACATTCACAGGGCTTATCTCAGGGAGATGCGTGCTGCAGGTATACAGATATTTCCATTCATGCCAGTGCGCTTTCCCAGTTTCTCAAGCAAGATTAACTACCGTAATCACCGTAAGATAATTGTGGTGGACGGCACAACAGGCTTTGTCGGAGGAATTAACATTGCAGACAAATATATCGACGGTCTGCCATTTCTCGGACCATGGATTGATACCCATCTTAAGCTTGAGGGTGAGTCTGTTGCAGCTCTTGACAGAGTGTTTGTCTCAGACTGGGATTTCGTCAGCGGCGAAGAGCTGCCTCCGGATACCTCACTGACAAACTACACCAGGACGGGTAACCGCTGTCTGGTACAGGTTGCTTCCAGCGGTCCTGATACTGACTGGGCAACAATAATGCAGGTGTATTTTGCAGCCATAGCAACTGCGAAATCGTCTATTTATCTCACCTCACCGTACTTCGGTCCTGACGAGAGCATGCTCACAGCCTTGAAAACGGCTGCCCTGAGCGGTGTAGATGTGAGAATCATCTTTCCTGAAAAAGCCGATTCGATCATCACCAACTGGAATACCCGATCATATATTGAAGAACTGCTAGATGCAGGCATCAGAGTGTATCTTTATGTAAAAGGATTCATACACTCAAAGTATCTGCTGGTAGATGGAGTATTTTCATCAGTTGGTTCTCCCAACGTTGATGTACGAAGCTTCGACCTTGATTTTGAGGTCACCGCTCTTGTCTATGATGAGGATTTTGCAGCCTCTCTTGGTAAAGTCTTCTCCGACGACCTGAAGAATTGCAAGGAGGTAATAATGGTAGAGTGGGAGACAAGACGCAGAAGAGACAGATACAGGGAATCCCTGGCCCGGATTTTTGGTCCTCTCTACTAATTACCGATATAATGAGAAAAATAATAACCTATGTGTTTTATATAATCCTGACAGCATGTCTGGCTGGAACGGCATTTTTATGGCTGGTGGTTTTTAAACCGAACGTGAAAGCAGATAGCGCCCTGAGGATCTATTTGCCTGCAGGTTCTTCCTTTGAAAATCTCATTGATACATTGAGAAGTTCCGGAGCTCTTAAGAGTGAGCGCAATTTCCTTATCACGGCAAAACTAAAGTCCTTCGACCGCTCATTGAAGTCAGGATCATATTTGATTGATCCGGGAATGAATAATAGTGAGATTGTGAATATGTTAAGGTCAGGCAAGCAGGCTCCCGTGAATGTAACCTTCAACAATATCCGCACACTTGGTGAGCTGGCTGCAAAAATAGGATCCCAGATAGAGGCTGACCCGGCATCACTGTCACGGTTCTTCGATGATGAGAACAATTATTCTGCAGACGGGTTCACACGTCAGACACTCATTTCCGTCTTCCTTCCTGATACTTATCAGCTTTACTGGAGCCTCGATCCGAAAGGTTTCTACCGCAGGATGCTCAGGGAGTATAATGTATTCTGGAACGATGATCGCCTCGCCTCTGCCAAAGCTCTGAACCTAACACCTTTGGAAGTATCAACGCTTGCATCCATAATTGAAGAAGAATCGTCGAAATATGATGAGATGCCCAGGATAGCAGGTGTTTATCTCAACAGGCTGCGTAAGGGTATCCCTCTGCAGGCCGATCCTACAGTGAAATTTGCAGTTAATGATTTCACCATCAGGAGAGTACTGAATGAGCATCTTGAAGTTGATTCACCATATAACACATACAGATACAGTGGTTTACCTCCGGGACCGGTGCGCTGCGCATCCAAGCCGGCGCTTGAAGCTGTTCTGAAGGCTGAAAAACACGATTATTTATTCTTTGTGGCCAAAGCCGACTTTTCAGGTTATCACCACTTCTCGCGTACGCTGTCTGAACATAACAGATACGCTGCTGCCTACAGGCGTGAGCTTAACAAGCGCAGGATTTATCAGTAGGCCGGAGAAGCCTCAGATGCGTGAACGGTAATTTTCGATAGAATCAATTATCTTCCTGGCATTTAAACTGTTATCTGCTATTTCGTTAAGCAGCAGTTTGCGCTTTTCCTTCATCGCGACGGTGAATTCCTCCTTCATGAGCCTGTCAGTCAGGTTTATCCATTCATCAGGACTTCCGGCTATGTTGCACAGGCTTTCGAGGTGTGTACCTGCAACTACAGAATCAGACGTTATCACATGCCGTCCCTGGCATAATGCATTGATCAGTTTGAGCTTCATGCCTGAAGGCTGTGATGCATTCAGGAGGCAGACCTGGGCATTGCTGATCAGCTCATTCATCTGCACCAGTGAAGGGTTGGGGATGACTTTGACATGTTTCAATCCTGAGACGTCCTGCAGCAACTCCTGAGAGGGCCTTTTACCAGCAAGGACAGTTTTATATTTCCAACGGGAAGCCACTTCACGAAGAATGAACCGTGCTGCGGCATTATTTTCAGAAGTCGAGAAATCGCCGTGCAGGAGTACATAATCACCCTTACCGTCTGGGGTGCCGCACTCATCTGCAGGGTGGAAGGGACCAACGAAAACAGCATTACCGTATTTCGATTTGAAATATTCCATATCACCGGGCGAGATGGTCAGAAGAATTGATGCCTTTGCCAGTTTTGATTCGTACCCCTCAAGCTTCCGGGCTTCTGAATTGAAAAAATACTTCCTGAATGGATTTTTCTCATTGAGGGCCAGGTTATGGTAATAGATATGTTCTATGTTATGTGTCCTGACCATAGTCATGCGGTCGGAAAGTGATGGGTGACCAAGCAGGTGTGTCGTGTGCAGCCCTTCAAAGATTATAGGGTGCTTATCGGCAAGCAGGTGTTTCAGCAGCGAGTCGCTGCGCCGTGAGAGAACAATAAAAGGTTCCTTGCTGAAAAGATGAAAAAGATTCAGGTCACGCCGGTAATAATGCACCCTGAGGCACTCATGCTCAAGGGTTCTGGAACGGGTTCGCCCGTAACTGAAGCAGTGAAGAATGACACCCATACCCTGCTTTTTCAGTGAAGATATCTTATAAAAGACATCCATGACACCACCGTAATCTGGCGGATATGGGATATTGAAACTTACAAGGTGAACTGTCCTGTTATTCTGAGTATCCATTCAAAGTCCGTAAAAAACCTGCACAAACTTAGCTAAAAAAAATCTTTCGTATCTTTCAAATCCTAAATCATGAGGAGACAGTTTATCTGATGAGAGCAACCATAGCCGTAATAAGTGATCTCTCTACAGACATGAGGGTTCAGAAACAGGCACTGCTACTCACGGACATGGGATACGCAGTGACTCTCATCGGAAGGTATACGGGCAAATCGCCGTCTCTTTTCCTGCCCCGTGTCAGGATCAAACGGCTAAAAGTGCTTTTCAGGCGCGGCCCGCTGATGTACATATTATTCAATGTATCCTTATTACTACGTCTGCTCGCGAGGAGATCAGACCTGTATGTCTCTAATGATCTTGACACTCTCATACCATGTTATTCAGTCTCGCGTCTGTTCGGCAAATCTCTTGTTTACGACGCCCATGAGTACTTCACCGGTCAGTACGGGCTGGCGGAAAGAAAACTTCAATACACTGTCTGGAAGAAAGTTGAGAGATGGCTTCTGCCAAAGGTGCGTCACATGATCACAGTCAGCAATTCTATTGCCGCGCTCTACAGGGAGGAATACGGTGTCGATCCCGTGGTGATCATGAACGTTGCTCCGTCAACGGATGAGCTTATCGCATACAACCGGAATAATCTGAGGGTCAGGGAGGAAGATCTG
>Ga0209745_1000690_pt1 | contig 20542 bp, 16 predicted proteins | sample BarGraNGADG00312_FD_184495 | JGI IMG/M metagenome (GOLD analysis project Ga0209745, IMG submission 184495) | Arctic peat soil microbial communities from Barrow, Alaska - Barrow Graham LP Ref core NGADG0004-312 (SPAdes) (version 2) | ecosystem: Environmental > Terrestrial > Soil > Wetlands > Peat...
GACCTACAAGGGCGAGTACTACTGCGTGAAGTGCAAGGCGAAGCGCGAGGCCGAAGGCCAGGTCGTCGTCGCCAACGGCCGCAAGATGGCCAAGGGCATATGCCCGGTCTGTGGCACCAAGCTGAACCGGATTCTCGGCAAGGCCTGAGCAGTCTCGACGGAAGGCGGCCCCGAGTGGGCCGCCTTTCGCATGTCCGGACGATTCCGCGCTGTGGATACCGACCAGCCGGCCCGCAAGCCATGCCACGCTCCTGTGCGTGTCCGAGCGGCCGCTCGTGAAGCGGCCCGGGTGCGACGCGGAGAGGTGGGTCGCGATGCGACTGGAGCCAGGACGCCGGGTGCTTTGGCGCGGGCCGGGCGAGCTGCAGTTCGGCTCTGATCCGGCGACCGCCGTGCGACTCACCGGGCTGAGCCCCGCCGAGGAATCGGTGCTCAGCAGACTCGGCGACGGCGCGACGACGGCGGAGCTGCAGGCCCGCGCCCGCACGGTCGGGGTCGACGGCGAGCGGATCGAACGATTCGTGACGGACCTCGGCCGCAGTGGGGCGCTCTCCGCAAGAACCGTGCCGCCGGACCGGCGCGCGGCGTCCGTGGTCACGGTGGTGGGACTCGGACGAACCGGCCTGGCGCTTGCCCGGGACCTCGCTTCGGCGCGCGTCGGCACTGTCTTGCTGCGCGACGCGCGACCCGTCGGGCGCGCCGATGTCGGGCGGGGCGGGTACCACGAACGAGACATCGGCCAGGTGCGCGCGAGCGCAGCGGCACGCGCGTGCCATGACGCCGAGGTTCGGGTGCGCACCACAGCACCGGACGGGACCCGGCCGGACGTCGTGGTACTGGTGGAGCAGGACGTGGCCGACCCGGTCGGAGCACGCTCGTTGATGGCGGCGGATGTCGATCACCTGTCCGTCGTGGTGCGCGAGAAGGACATCGTGGTCGGCCCCTTCGTGCGGCCAGGTGCGAGTGCGTGCCTGCGCTGCCTCGACCTGCACCGTTGCGACCTGGACGATCGCTGGCCGGTGGTGGCGACACAGCTGGCGGTACGACCGCGGTCCGGGCCGAGGCCCGAGGACCCGCTGCTGGCAGCACTCGCGGCAGCGACCGCGGCGGCGCAAGTGGTGGCCGGAATCGACGGCGAGCCGGTCGGCATCATCGGAGCCGCGCTCGAGATCAGGCTCTCGGACGGCGCGCCACGCCGACGCGAATGGCCGGTGCACCCGCATTGCGGGTGCACCGGCCTGCCGGAGCCCCCTGCTTGACGTCCGGCTGTCTCGGTTGGTGCTCGTTCAGGCGGCCGATGACTCCACCTCGTCGAGCTCTCGGGTCTCGATCGAGTCCTCCTTGCGCGGACGCCCCCGGCCTCGCTTGGTCGCCACGATCACGCCACCGATGAACACCTCGCCGCCCCAGACACCCCACGGCTCAGCGCGCTCGACAGCGCCCGCGAGACACGCGGCCTGCAGCGGGCACGGGCCACAGAGCGCCTTGGCGCGCTCGACCTCGTGCGTGGACTCGGCGAACCACAGCTCGGCATCGTTCTCGCGGCACGGGGTGGTCTCGACGTCGATGACTGCGATGGTGTCGATGACGAGTAGCACGGGATCCTCCTGCTCTCCCGAAAGGTGGACCAACAACGGATGTGAGAGCCGTGGTCCTGCGCTTCCGATCGGCTGAGCCGGAGGAATGCGAAGGCCGCGGGTCCCGACTGGACTCCGCGGCCTGGGGTTCGAGGTCCGATGGACCTAAGCGAACCGTCCTGGGGCGGTGCCGGGGGCGGGGGTGGTACCGGAGTGACGCTTCAGCGTCCGCTGAGCCGGTCGCCATGCCGCGTACGTGGCGCGAATGGCGGCGGCACCGAGATCTGCGGTAGCCGGCCCGGAAGCGCGCACGGTGGCAGCAGAGATGACGAGGGCGGGCGCGTTGACGCGCACGCGGTCATCGACCGCTACGCCATGCCCACCAAACGTCATGGTCATCATCTCTGCACCCACCTCCTCACTCGCTCTGGCGCGTTTGAACGCGCGCGTGCTCCCGGAACACTTGGCAGCCTAAGACCGCCTCCTGGAGGGGCACAAGGCAATTCGGCGTCACGACTCGGTCACGGTTCGCGGACCGCTCGGGCGCCCCGCACCGCCCGCTGTTCAGCGCGGCCGGGACAGCAGCGCCAGGAGAGTCTCGCCGTACCTGTCGAGCTTCGCCGGCCCGATCCCGGCGACCCGCGCGAGCTCCGCGATCGACGTCGGCCGCGTCTCGGCGATCTGTACGAGCGTTGCGTCGATGAGCACGGTGTAGGCGGGCTTGTCAGTCTCGGTCGCGACCGTCGAGCGCCAGTTGCGCAACTGCTCGAAGAGTTCGGCGTCCTCCCCGGTGAGGCTCTCGGCGAGGGACCGTTGCGCGGTCGACCGGTGGCGGGTCGCGCGTGGCTCCGTCGGCCAGATCCCGTCGAGGAACCGCGTCCGACGCCGCGAGGCCCGGCCGCCCGGGTTCCTCGCGCGGCCGAAGGACAGCTCGAGGTGGATCCGTGCCCGGGTGATGCCGACGTAGAGCAGCCGGCGCTCTTCCGCTATCGCCTCGTCGGTCTCCGCGAGCGAGATCGGCATCAGGCCGTCGGACAGACCGGCCAGGAACACCGCGTCCCACTCCAGTCCCTTGGCCGCATGCAACGACGCGAGGGTCACCCCCTCGACCGTCGGCGCGTGCTGCGCCGTTGCTCGTTCGTCCAGCTCGGCCACGAACTCGCGCAGCGTGCCGCCTCGCTCCCCGGCGAGGTCGTCGGCCAACGCGACCAACGCCTGGAGCGACTCCCAGCGCTCCCGCGTCGCACCGCGCGCGGCCGGAGCCGCCGCGCTCCAGCCGGCCGAAGAGAGCACCGCCCGAACGCTCTCGCCGAGCTCCTCGGGCCCGGAGTCCGCCGCGTGCGCCGCCCCGCGCAACAACATGAGCGCGTCGCGAACCTCGCGCCGCGCGAAGAAGCGTTCCCCGCCGCGGATCAGGTACCCGATCCCGGCATCCGCGAGCGACTGCTCGAACGCCTCGGACTGGGCGTTGGTCCGGTACAGGATCGCGATCTCGCTCGGACGGGTGCCGTTCGCGATCAGACGCCCGATCCGCACCGCGATCCCGGACGCCTCCGCCTCGTCGTCCTGGTAGGTCGTGTACTCGACCGGTGGTCCGACCGGCCGCTGGGCGACGAGCTCGAGCGACGGCCTCGCACTGCGCCCGGCACGTGACACGAGCGCGTTCGCGAGGCCGACCACCTGGGGCGTCGAGCGGTAGTCGCGCACCAGCCGGACCACCCGCGCCTCGGGGTAGGTGCGCGGAAAGGTCAGCAGGTGGTGCGGCGTCGCACCGGTGAACGAGTAGATCGTCTGGCTCGGGTCGCCGACCACGCAGAGCTCGCGGCGCCCGCCCAACCACTGGTCGAGCAGGAACTGCTGCAGTGGTGAGACGTCCTGGTACTCGTCGACGACGAACTGCCGGTACTGACCGCGCACCTCCTCGGCCACGTCGCGGCGCGAGCTCAGCATCTCCGCAAGCAGAAGCAGCACGTCCTCGAAGTCGATCACGCCGCGCTCGGTCTTGACCTCCTCGTAGACGGTCAACAGCCGCGCGACGACCTGTCGATCGAAACCGGCGGGGGCCGGCCGACCGGTGGCGGCCGCGCTCCGCAGGTAGTCGTCCGGTGCGATCAGGCTCACCTTCGCCCACTCCACCTCCGATGCGAGGTCCCGCACCGAGACCCGGTCCACCGCGAGCGACAACCGTCCCGCGGCCTCCGCGACCGCCGGTGCCTTGTGCTCGAGTATCCGCGGCGGTGCCCCGCCCACGACGCGCGGCCAGAAGTAGCTCAGCTGGCGCAGTGCGGCGGAATGGAAGGTGCGCGCCTGCACCCCCGTCGTACCGAGATCCCGCAGCCGCGCCCTCATCTCCCCGGCCGCCCTGGCCGTGAAGGTCACCGCGAGCACCGCCGTCGGGTTGTACGCGCCGGTTCGGACGCCGTACGCGATGCGGTGCGTGATTGCGCGCGTCTTCCCGGTGCCCGCTCCGGCCAGCACGCACACCGGCCCGGTCAGCGCGAGGGCGACCTCACGTTGGTCGGGATCGAGGGCATCAAGGATCTCGTCGGCACACATCGGCGTCATCCTCGCAGCCCGGGCCGACACCCGGCACCGGGCCGGGGGCGACCTGTGGGTACGTCACCATTTGTCTGACCGATTGGTGGAATTGGAATTGCTTCGGGCAGACTTGCCCGGTTGCGGTGCCCCACCGAAGGATCCCGATGAGTTCGTCCGAGCTGACACTGCCCGCTGCGGGCACGGTCACCATGTTCTCGACCGCGTGGTGCGGGTACTGCCGACGCCTCAAGACGTACCTCGATGTGTCCCAGATCCGGTACCGCGAGGTCAACATCGAGGAGACCCCGGACGCCGTCGCGTTCGTCGAGCGGATCAACGGCGGGAACCGCACCGTGCCGACGATCCTGTTCCCGGACGGAAGCTCAGCGACCAACCCGTCACTCGCCGAGATACAGCGGCGCCTGGGCCACTGAGGCCGGACCGCAAGCGCAAGAGGTCACTCCCCCGGCAACGCCCCGCCGAACCAGTCCTCGATCATCACCCGCGCAATCGACGCGCGGCTCGGCATGGCCACCAGGCCAGCCTGGATGTCCGCCGCCAGCTCGGCGCGACTGAACCAGCGCGCCTCGGTGAGCTCGACGCCATCGACGGTGATCGGTGTCGTCACCGCCGCCGCCCGGAACGCCAGCATGAGCGAGCCGGGGAACGGCCACGGCTGACTGCCGAGGTACGTCACCTCACCCACGATGACGCCGGTCTCCTCGGCGACCTCGCGCCGCACCGCCTGCTCGGCCGACTCACCCGGCTCGACGAAGCCGGCGACCGTCGAGAACCGCCGCTGCGACCAGCGCGAGGCGCGCGCGAGGAGCAGCCGGTCCGATGCGTCCAGCACGGCCATGATCACGGCGGGATCGGTTCGCGGGTAGTGCGGCGATGCGTCGACCGGGCAGCGCAGCAGCCAGCCGGAATCCTCGACGACCAGTTCCGCACCGCAGTGGGGGCAGTGCACCAGGCTCCGGTGCCAAGCTGCGAGCCCGACGGCCATGGTCGCGAGCCCCGCGTCCCGGTCGGACAACGCCGCACCGACGTCGCGGAGCGTCGCCCAGTCCGACGACCGGGCATCGGCATCGTCCCGAATCACGGCCGCGAGGTACCCGACGCCGTCCTCGGTGCCCAGGTACAGCCACCGGCCGAGATCCGCCGTGTGCTCGCCCAGCTCCCCGGGTCCGAGGAGGTTCAGAGCCACGCCGCCGTGCATCGCGACCGCACCGTGCCGCACCAGGAGAACCCGGGTGCGCGGGTCAGCGAGCAGGTCCGACACCAGTGTGGGCTCGGCGCGTCGCTCTGCACCGCGGTCCACCGCCGCGCGCGCCAACGGCAACCGGGTCCACGTCATAGCGGCTACGGTACGGCTCGCGCAGGGAGGGGACACGCCGCCGCGGCGCGCGCACGCGCACGGCGGCTCGGCGCCTAGTCTGTTGAACGTGACTCGCTCGCCGCTCGCCCTCGCTGCCCTGGCGACGGTTGCCGTCCCCGGGCTCGACGTCTTCGACGTGCGCCGCCCGCCGCACATCGGCAGCGACTACGACATTGCGATCGTGATCGACTCCGAGCGAAGGCGCTGGTACGTGCGCGCGCCGATCACCGCCGTCGCGGGGGCCGCGCTGGAGGCCGAGGTCACCCTGCTCGACGCGATGGCCGAGTCCCTCGACGCCGACGCCTTGCCCTTCGTGTTCCCGCGTCCGGCCGGCTTCGCCCACCTCCCGGAGGGCGGCCGCGCGGTGGTCTACCGCAGCCTGCCAGGGCAGTCGCTGAGGCTCGACGTGCTCGGCCCCGGGCCGGGGTTGAGCGCCTCGCTCGGCCGCGCGCTCGCCTCGATCCACGAACTGCCGATCGCGATCGTGGAGAACGCAGGCCTGCCGGTCTACGACGCCGAGACCTACCGCCAGCGGCGCCTAACCGAGGTGGACGAGGCCGCGAAGACCGGCAAGGTGCCCGCATCGCTGTTGCGTCGCTGGGAGAACGCGCTGGAGAACGTGGCGATCTGTCGGTTCCGGCCGACCGTCGTGCACGGCGACCTGACCGCCGACCACGTCCTGACCGGCGGCAGCGAGGTGACCGGGATCCTCGGCTGGTCCGAGGCCAAGGTCGCCGACCCGGCCGACGACCTCGCCTGGCTGCTGGTCGCGGCACCGCGCGACGCGGTCGACTCGATCACCGAGGCGTACGCACTGCGCCGAATGGAGTTCTCCGACCCGCATCTGACCGAGCGTGCGCACCTCGCCGGCGAGCTCGCGCTCGCGCGCTGGCTGCTGCACGGGGTGCGCACCGAGAACGAGGAGATCATCGACGACGCGGTCGCGATGCTCGCGGATCTCGAGGACTACGTCGCGGACGCGCTCACCACGACCTAGCGTTCGGCCTCGCGCCGGGGCGTTCCGGCGTCGCCCCCGCTCGGCATCGTCGCAGCCTCGAGGAGCGCCTCGATCTCGGCGGCGTCGCCGAGCCGATCCGGGGTCATGGTCTCACCGCTCTCCGCGTAGAAGAACGCGGCCCGCACCAGCTCGAGCGGCACGTCCCGCCAGCGCGACCACGCCAGTCGGTAGCTCGCGAGCTGCAGCTCCCGGGCAGCGCGGCCGCTCGGATCGCGCGAGGGCCGACCGGTCTTCCAGTCGACGACGACGAAGCCTCCGTCCGGGTCCTCGAACACAGCATCGATCCGGCACCGCAGGATGTGCGCTCCGACCGGGGTCTCGACGTCCACCTCGACCGCGACCGGGCGGCGCGCCGCCCACGGCGAGGCGGCGAAGCTCGACTGCAGGTCGGCGAGGTCCTGGTCGAACCGGATCACGTCGTCGTCCGCCCCGGGCAGCGCGTCGACGTCGACCAAAGACGCCGACGAGTAGAACGACTCGACCCAGCTGTGGAACGCCACGCCGCGGCGCGCCGCGACGGACGGCTCTTGCGGCATCGGCCGACGCAGCTGCTCGGCGAACGCGCGCGGGTCGGCCGCGAGCCGGACGACCGCCGAGGCCGAGAGATGGCCGGGCATCTCCACCTCCGCGACGGGCCGGGCCCGCTGCTGCCGCTCGGCGAGCAGGGTGCGCAAGTCCGCCTCGAAATGCGCGAGCCGCGAATCCGCCGCCGCGCTCTCGCGGATCCCGGGCGCGGCCGGCCCGGTGGCCCGCAGCGCGTCCGTGACAAGGTGCGCGGCCGCGCGCAGCGCCGCGGCACGCCGGTCGCGCTCGGTCGCGCTGCGAGCGGTGGAGGAGCCGGCCGTCGTGGGCCAGCTGGCGACGCGCGGCTCCCCTTGCGGCGACTCGAGCCCGCTCGCCCGCTCGGCCGCCGCCGGACCGATCGACGCGCCATCGACCAGGCCGTGCTCGGCGAGCTCGGTGAGGAAGATCGATGGGATGGTCGGTGACGCGCCCGAACGCCACCACGACCCGGTCAGCAGCAGTGCGCGCTTCGAGCGCGTCGCGGCGACGTACATCAGGCGGCGTTCCTCGGCGAGCTCGTGGGCGCCGTTGTCGCGAAGGTATGTCTCCCGAGCGGTTCGGAGGTCCAGCTGTGAGACCGCGTCCCGGTACCGCCACTCGGCCAGGTGCCGGCGGTCACTCCGCATCGGAGCGGGCAACGCGCCGAGCTCCGTCAGCCACCCGGTGTGCTTGAACGTCCCCGGCTCGGCCGGCACCGGCCGGACCGACGGGAAGTGTCCCCCGCTCAGTCCGGGCACCGCGACGACGTCCCATTCCAGGCCCTTCGCAGCGTGGACCGTGAGGATCTGCAGCGAGCCTGGCGCCGGCTCCGCGGGTGCGACCTCGAGGCCGCGCTCGTGCGCGCGCGCCGCGTCGAGCCAGGCGAGGAAGGCGCCGAGCGTCGCGCGCTCCGCGCTCGCCGCGAAATCGTGCGCCACGTTGACGAGGCTGTCGAGGTGTGTGCGCGCCCGCCACACCTCGCGTTGGGGCCGGGCCATCAGCTCGACGTCGAGCCCGAGCAACCGCTCCGCCGCCAGCACGACGTCGGGAACCGACAGGTAGGTCTGGCTGCGGATCGCCCGGATCGTCGCGGCGAGCTCGCGCAGCCGCCGGAGCCCGGGATCGCTGAGGGCGCGCCCGGTGCGGCTTCGCCAGCGCGGCCCGGGCAGGGAATCGAGCGCGTCGACGAGGCTCCGTTCGTCCACGACGTCGGCGTCGATCGCGACCAGTTCCGCCGACGGGGTCGCGGTCGCGGTCGCGGTGGCATCGTCCCGGTGGGCGAGCTCGCGAGACCAGTCGCCCAAGGCGGCGAGGTCCGCCGCGCCGAGCATGAGTCGCTCGCCGGTGAGCAGGCGCATGAGTGAGTCGCCACGAGACGGGTCATGCGCGACCTCGAGTGCCGCCACCAGGTCGACGACCTCCGGGGTGTCGAGCAGGCCACCGAGTCCGACCACCTCGTACGGCAAGCCCGCGTCGCGCAAGGCGTCGATGATCGGGCGGAACTGTGCCCGGGTCCGGCACAGCACCGCGGCGGAGAGCCGTTCGCCCTCGGCGCGCGCTTCGTTCGGTTCGTGCCACTGCTCGCGCAGGTAGTCGACGACGACGCATGCCTCCTCCTCGAGATTCGTGGCGTACTCCGCCCGGATCACCGCGAACGCCTCGGGTAGGCCGAGCTCGGCCTCGCGAGAGCGGAGCACCGGCAGGTCGCGGTGCGCGTCGCCGCGGAGCGGAGCGGCGACGAGGTTCGCGAGACCGAGGATCGACGCCGGGTTCCGCCAGGACACCGAGAGCGTGAGCGTGCGCGGCACCACTTCGTCGACGCCTCGGAATGCGGGCAGGAAGTCATCCATGCCGGCCGCCGAGGCGCCCCGCCAGCCGTAGATGGCCTGGTTCGGGTCACCGACGGCGGTCACCGGGTGCCCGGATCCGAACAGTCTGGCAAGCAGCTGCAACTGGGCGTGCGAGGTGTCCTGGAACTCGTCGAGCAGCACGACGCGATACCGGGACCGCTCGGCCTGGGCAACCGCCGGGATCGCGGCTAGGCGCGCCGCGATCGCGACCTGGTCGCCGAAGTCGAGGACCGAACGCTCCCGCTTGGCGCGGCGGAACGCTTGGACGATGTCCATCAGCTCGGCACGCGCGTCCAGGGAGGCGAGGACCGGTGCGATCTCCGCGTACGGCGCGCCCGGCCCGCTCCCGTCAGCTGTGCGTGGCAGCGCCCGGATGTGTGCGGTGAGCTCGCGGATCTCGTTCTGCACCTCGGCCGGTTCGCGCAAGTGCTCGTGACACGCCTGCGCGAGAGAGATGACCGCAGCCGTCACCGTGCTGACCGCATTGTCCACCGACAGGTCCTCGGTCCAGGACTCGACCAGCTGGGAGACCAGCTGCCACTGACCGGCGTCGCTGAGCAGAGCCGCATCCGGATCGACGCCGAGCCGCAAACCGTGCTCCTTGACCAGGCCGGCGGCGTAGGAGTTGTAGGTCGCCATCGTCGGCTCCCCCAGGCCGAGCGCGGTCGGCCCGGTCCTCGACCCGGCTCGGGCGACGGCGACGGCGTCGGCCGAGCGCAGCCGCCCGAGGTGGCGCCGGACCCGCTCCGCGATCTCCCCGGCAGCCTTCCGGGTGAAGGTCAGGCACAGCACTTCCTCGGGCCGCAGGTCGTAGTTGTCGAGCAACCAGAGCACCCGTGTCGCCATCGTCTCGGTCTTGCCCGACCCGGCGCCCGCGATCACCCGGAGCGGCTCGGCGGGTGCCTCGATCACCGCTTCCTGCTCCGCGGTGGGCAGCCTCGTCGGATCGATCAGGCGGGCGAGCTCGCCGGCGGATCTGCCCGGGACACGGGTCAGGTTCATGGCTGCTGCCCTTCCGGCTGGATCGGGCAGCTGCGCCGGACCGGGCAGGTACGGCAGGTCGGGTTCTCGCGTCCGTCGAACTGCGCCGCGCTCATTTCCCGCACGGCCGAGGACAGCAGCTCGGTCATCGTGGCGCCGAGCCCGTCCGCCCCGAGCGGCGGCTGCGGCCGCGTCGTCGGCGTGGTGGCACCGTTCCCGAGGTAGACGAGTGCGGCGCCCGCGCTGGCCGCGATGCCCTCGAAGGCACCGTGCTCCGCGGCCAGCTGATACGCGCCGAGCTGCGGGTTCTCGGCGGCCTCGGCGATGGCCATCGGCGCCCCGGTCTTGAAGTCGACGATCCTCGCCGCTCCGTCGGGCCCGAGCTCCAAGCGATCGACCCGACCCCGGAGGCGCGCCCGGTCGATGACGACGTCGAACACGTCCTCGGTCCGAGCGGGTTCCGGGTGATCCTGGTAGTAGGCGGCGAGCCGCGCGACCATCGCGTCGGCGTGCTCCTTGTGCCGTCGCCCGAACCAGGTGTCGGGGATCCCGAGCGCCGGCCAGAGCCGGTCCAGCTCGGCCTGCATCTCAGCCTGGGTCCCGGCCGGGAACCGCGCCGCGATGTCGTGCACGAGCATCCCGAGACTCTGCGCGGAACTGGCGGCGGCACGCCCACCGGCGCCCTCCAGCATCCAGCGCAGCGGACACACCGATGCGGACTCCAGGGCGGACGGCGAGACCGTCACGAGCACGTCGTTCGGCCAGAGCGACGCGTCCGTCGAGCGTTCGGGCACCCCGCGCCATTCGGCCGGGTCGGCGCCCTGCACCCCGCCGCGTGCCAGCTCGGCGAGGACGCCGGCGAGCCGGGCGGCCACCTCGCCCGAGCCATCGATCGCCGGCGAGACGTCCGTTCGGACCGTCGTCTCGAGCTCGGCGCGCAGCGCTGCGACAAGACCCCGGAGGTCGAACGGTCGCTCGACGGCCGCGAGACGCGGTTCGACCCCGGCGGCCTCTGCCGCAAGCCGGAGCAGTGGTGAGGGGTTTTCGTCCGCGTCATCGACGGCGCACACCACGAGCCGTCGACGGGCGCGCGAGACGGCCACGGCGAAGGCGCGGACCTCGTCGGCCAGGACGGCCCGCCGAGCCTCCGCCGCCGTTTCCGCAGCACCCGCCTCGCCCGGCGCGCCCGCGGTGCGCCCAGCGACGACATCGACCAGGTACTGCGCGCCGAGCAGCGAGTCCCGCAGCCGGAGGTCCGGCCAGGTCCCGTCCTGCACCCCGGCGACGACGACAAGGTCCCACTCGCGCCCGGCCGCACCGGCCGCCGTGGTGAGGGTCACCGCCGGACCCGCGGCGGCCGAGGCCGCGAGCGTGTCACCGGCCAGATCCTGAGCGCCGAGGTACTCGATGAAGGACGCCGGCGACGCGAGCGGGAGCCGGTCGGTGAACTGCTCGGCCGCCCGGAACAGGGCGACGATCCCGTCGAGATCGGCGTCGGCGCGCGCCCCGGCGCCGCCGCCGGACAGGGCCGCGCGACGCCACGGCTCGGCGAGTCCCGAGGCCTGCCAGACCGCCCAGAGCACGGAGACGGCGGTCGCGCCGGGAGCGTCGAGGGCCGCTCGCGCAGCCGCGAGCACGTCCGCGACCGTTCGTGCCGCGCGCGCCTCGGGCACGGCGAGAGAGGCGAGGCGCGCGGGATCGGCGATCGCCTCCTGCAGAAGCGCGTCGCTCGACCGGCCACCGCCGGTGGTCAGCTCCTCGCTACGGAGCGCCCGGCGCAACCGGCGCAGGCCGACCGCGTCGAGCCCGCCGAGCGGTGAGGCGAGCAGCTCGGTGACGACCTCCGGATCGGGGGCCTGATCACCGAGCGCGATCCGGACGGCGGCGAGCAAGGGACGGACCGCCGGCTGCTCCCGGAGCGGCAGCTCCTGAGCGGAGACGTCCACCGGGACCCCAGCGTTCACCAGTCCGCGCCGCAGCTCCTCGAGCTGCGAACCGGAGCGCACCACGACCGCCATCTGACGCCACGGCCGCTCCTCGCTGAAGTGCGCCCGGCGCAGGACGTCCGCGACGAGGGCGACCTGTTGCGCGGACCCGCGGGCGAGCAGCACGTCGACCGCCCCACCACCGTCGACCGCCCCACCACCGTCGACCGCCCCACCGCCGTCGACCGCCAGCTCCGCCGCGGACCCGGCCTGCTCCGCCGAGCGCGCGAGTCGGTGCGCCACGACACCGACACTCGGGATCGCGTCCGTGACGGTCGCCGTGACGGCGCGCAGCTGGGGCGACTGGCGCCAGGCCCGCATCAGCACGAGACGCTTCGCGCCGAGCTCACCCAGGCCGCGGCCCGTCACCTCGGCCCGCCCGACGAACGCCGGGCTCGCCCCGCGAAAGGTCTGTACCGCGGCATCGGGGTCGGCCAGCAGCACGAGACCGGCGCCAGCGCCGGCCAGCTCGTGCAGCAGCCGCACGGTGGCCGCGGTGGCCTCCTGGTAGTCGTCGACGACGACGAGCCGCCAGGCCGGCCGGGTCGCTTCCGGGAGCTCCGCGCCCCAGGTCGCCAGGGCCTGCGCCGCCTCATCCACGACGACTGCCGGATCGAACCGCGCGCCCGCGTCGGGCGTGGACTGCCGGAGCGCGGTCACGTCGAGGTACTCCTGGTACGCAACGGCGGCGGCTCGCCACTCGTCGCGGCCGAACCGCTGGCCGAGCTCCGCCAGGTCTGCTGGGCCGAGCCCGCGCTCGGCGGCGCGCATCAGCAGGTCCCGGAGCTCACCTCGGAACGCCGGGAGGGCCAGCGATTCCGGCGGCACCAGCCGATCCCAGGGGTTCGGCGGACCATCGTCAGCCAAGTGACCCTGCAAGAGCTCGCGCAGCACGACGTCCTGCTCCGGTCCGCTGATCAGACTCGGCACCGGCTCGCCGAGCAGCATGGCGCGGCTGCGCAGGATCGAGAAGGCGATCGACGCCGCGGTGCGGACCACCGGTTGCCCGGTGGTCCGGGCCAGCATGCTCGAGAGTCGGTCGCGCAGCTCCGCCGCGCCCCGCCGGGTCGGCGCGAGCACGAGCACGTCCTCCGGGGTCAGCGCGCCGCGATCGCAGCGGTCCAGCACGAGCTCGAGCGCCACGGTCGTCTTGCCGGTCCCTGGCGCGCCGACGACGAGGAGCCGCGCGTCGCCACTCTCGAGCACCGCGCGCTGATCCGGGTCGAGGTTCGGCCGCCTCACCTGCCGGGTCGCCGGGCGGGTCAGGCGAACGCCGCGGCGCCGGTCGGCCGTCCCGGGCGTACTCACCCCGCGATCACACCACACCGGGCCGACAACGGGTGGTCAAGCGCCGTCGGGGTACGGCCAGGCGTTCGGGGTACATGGCGCGACCTGAGCGGTCTGTTGCTGCATCACCGGCGCTCGCTGTCCTGCCCCGGGGCACTCGACATGCGGGTATCCGAGCAGGTGACCGACCTCGTGGTTCACCAGGTACTGCCGGTACGCGGTCCAGTCGCCGCCGTACGACTTGATCCCTTGAACCCATCGGGTGAAGTTCAACGCGGCGACGCCATCGTGCCCGCAAGAGAGAACGCCCTTTGTCGCGACCGGCGCGCAGATGCGGTCCACGGTGGCCGGGGAAGCGAGCACGACCCGGATCTCAGCGGCACCGTCCGTCCGAGAGAAGGTCATCCGGCCGTTGACACCCCAGGATCGCGGATCGTTCAGGGTCGACATCACGAAGGCCGCGAACGCCTCGCCGTCGACCGGGAGGCCGGACTCGACCTCGACGCGGACACTCCGGACCGGCCCACGCCCCGGCCCGGCGACGTTGCCCGGTACCACCGCGAGCGCGCCACCGCCGTCGGCGACGATCTTCGTCGACAGCAAGCCCGCCCGCACATCCGCTTTGGCGAGTCCGGCCGCCGGCGTCGCAGCAGCCGCCGCCGCCTTGTCGAGGGGGGCGACGCTCTCGCCAGCCAGGGCCGGAGCCCCCCGGCGGCCATTCGCGTCCCGCTCCGACGCGGTCGACGCCGCGACCCGGCCGGACAACGTGGCGGGCAGAACCGCGGGAGCAAGGAGGTAACCGCCGGCCAGGCCGGCCAGGGCGAGCGCCAAGCCGCCGAGGCGTCGAACCCCGATCACCTGCCCGACACGAGCAGGGCGGCGCGACGGGGTCACCGGCGCAACGTACCTTTGCGCGGCGGATCGGCGGGGCATCGTCAAATAGTTGCATGACGGGTCGGATCGCGTGGCTACGATCACCATCGTGACCCGCCCCCCGGTAGCTCGCCCACGCGCGGCCCGGATGACCCGCGACGCCCGCCGCGCTCAGGTGCTCGAGGTCGCCCTGCACGAGTTCGCACGTGATGGCTACTACAACGTCTCGATGGACGACATCGCGGCTCGCGCCGCGGTGAGCAAGCCGGTGCTCTACCGGCATTTCACCTCCAAGCTCGATCTCTACCTCGCGACGGTCGAGTACCGGGGCGCGCAGCTGGCCCGGACCGTCCGCACCGCGGTCGCGTCGGTGGACCTGAGCTCCGCGACACCCGAGGAGGCGCACGAGCTGGTCCGCGCCCTCGTCCGGACCTACTTCGAGTTCGTCGAGGACGTCGGGGAAGGCAGCTCGCTGCTCTTCGAGTCGGACATCACCCGCGACCCGGCGCTCCGGCTCCGGGTCGAACGTGCGGCCGAGGGTGCGTCACAGATCATCGCCGACACCCTCGAGGAGATCACCGGGAGGAGCGCCGAGGACGCCGCTCTGATGGCCTGTGCCCTGACCTCGATGGCTCGCGCCGCGGCCACCAGCCGGTTCCGGGCGGACGACGGCCACGGCGCCGAGGACGCCGTGGTGCTCGTCGCGCAGCTCGCCTGGGGTGGTGTCCGGCACCTCCTCCCGGACGACGCGTCCATCCGGTCGTGAGCACTCGACCTAGGATGGGCCGAGCAGACAACCCACCAGGACGCGCGACGCCGCGCGCACCGGGATCGAAGGAGTAACCGTGGAGATCACGATTGGCGTGCAGAACGTCGCACGCGAGCTCGTGCTGGAGTCAGACCAGACCGCCGACCAGGTGGCGGCCGCGGTGAGCGCCGCGATCGACGGCGGGGTCTCGCTCACTCTGACCGACGCGCGAGGCCGCCGCATCGTCATTCCCACCGCGGTCCTGGGCTACGTGGAGATCGGTACCGACGAGCAGCACAGGGTCGGCTTCGGCGCCATCTAGCCCAGCCGCGTCGGCCCCTCGCCGAGCGCGAACAGCGCCGCCAGGCAGCGCGCCACGACATCGTCCAGGGGTGCATCGGCGGCGATCGTGACACCCGGCTCGTCCGGTCCGAGCGGCTCGAGCGCCTCGAGCTGCGAGGGCAGCAGCGCGCTCGGCATGAAGTGCTCGCGTCGCGCCATCCGCGCCGCGAGAGTGCCGACGAGCGCGTCGAGATGCACGTGCACGACGTCGGGCCCGGCCTCGCGTAACACGTCGCGATACGAGCGCCGCAACGCTGAACACGCGACCACCGCACCGTCGGGCCGGTCCCTCAGCCACGCCGCGACCCGCCGCAACCACGGCTCGCGGTCCGCGTCGGTGAGCGCCTGACCGAGGCGCATCTTCGCGAGGTTCGCCGCGCCGTGCAGGTCGTCGCCGTCGACGAAGACGTAGCCGAGTGCGTCGGCGAGGCGGGCGGCGACAACGCTCTTGCCGGCGCCCGAGACACCCATGACGACCACCCTCATCGTCACCTCGTCATCCTGGGCCGCGGAACCCGGTCGGAGCCGGTCCGACCGGCGCGCGAGAACATGCGGACCAGCGTAGCTACCCGCGGCAGGCCCCGATGGTGGGCTCCGGCGAGCCGCAGGGTAGACTCGGTGTGTTCAGCGGTTGCCCGGTCGTCTCGACCAGCCACGGCCCTGCAGGCCCACGCCTGCGCGATCAAGCCACGTACCTTCACGATCGGCTGCCGAATCAGCGGCACGGTCCTGCCCGCCCAGCACCCCGGTGCGAGCGCACGCCGGTGGCCTGCCACGAGACGACGTGAGGCATTACCCCATGAGTACCACCACAGATCAGCCTGCCCCGAGCGTGCAGGCACACAATCCGTCCTTCGGCGACTACGGCATCCGACCGGAGATCGTCGAGGCCCTCGCGGACGTCGGCATCACCGATCCGTTCCCGATCCAAGCCATGACCCTGCCGGTCGCACTCGCCGGGCACGACATCATCGGACAGGCCAAGACGGGTACCGGAAAGACCCTCGGCTTCGGCGTGCCGCTGCTGAATCTCGTGATCGCGCCGGACGAGGACGGCTTCGACACGCTGCCGGCACCCGGCAAGCCGCAGGCCCTCGTCGTCGCTCCGACCCGCGAGCTCGCCGCCCAGGTGGCGGGTGACCTCGCGACGGCCTCGAAGAAGCGCTCCGTGCGCGTCCTCCAGATCTACGGCGGCCGTGCGTACGAACCGCAGGTCACGGCGCTGCAGCGCGGCGTCGAGGTCGTCGTCGGCACGCCGGGCCGGATGATCGACCTGATCAACCAGGGTTACCTCGACCTGTCGCACGTCCGGACCGTCGTGCTCGACGAGGCCGACGAGATGCTCGACCTCGGTTTCCTGCCCGACGTCGAGAGGCTGCTCGCCCGCACCCCGGCCTCGCGCCACACCATGCTCTTCTCCGCCACGATGCCGGGCGCCGTCGTGGCGCTCGCGCGCCGGTACATGGTTCAGCCGACGCACATCCGTGCCGCGGAGCCCGACGACACCGGGGCGACGGTCAAGGCGATCAAGCAGGTCGTGTTCCGCGCGCACGCGCTGGACAAGATCGAGGTGCTGGCCCGGCTGCTCCAGGCCGAGGGGCGCGGCCTGACCATCGTGTTCGCCCGCACCAAGCGGACGACCGCAAAGGTCGCGGACGAGCTCGCCGCGCGCGGTTTCGCCGCTGCCGCGATCCACGGCGACCTCGGCCAGGGCGCCCGTGAGCAGGCGCTCCGCGCGTTCCGCGCCGGGAAGGTGGACGTGCTGGTCGCGACCGACGTCGCAGCCCGCGGCATCGACGTCGAGGACGTCACGCACGTCATCAACTACCAGTGCCCCGAGGACGAGAAGACCTACCTGCACCGCACCGGCCGGACCGGCCGCGCCGGGAACACCGGGACCGCGGTGACGTTCGTCGACTGGGACGACCTGCCCCGCTGGGGACTCATCGACAAGGCGCTCGACCTCGGCATCCCGGTGCCCGAGGAGACGTACTCCAACTCGGCGAACCTGTACGAGGTGCTGGGCATCCCGGTCGGGACGACGGGCACCCTGCCGGCGGCGGCACGCACCCGCGCAGGCCTCGGCGCCGAGAACGTCGAGGACCTCGGCGAGACAGGCAAGCGGCACGGCTCCGGCGGCGGGCACGGCTCCGACCACGGCTCCGGCCGGCCGGGCCGTTCCGATCACGGCAGTCGTGAACACGGTGGCCGTGAACATGGCGGCCGCGAGCGAGCCGCCGGAGGCGGCCGTCGCCGTCCGGCGGACGGCGCGGAACGGCACAGCGACGCACCGAGCGGAACCCCGGCTACCGCGGCGCGGGCCCATCCGGTCGACGCCGGTGGCGCCGAGCGTCCGCGGGCGCGGCGCAACCGGCGCCGCACGCGCGGCGGCGAGCCCTCCCAGGCCTGAGCAGACGAGGTGAGGCGGCGCGCGCCAGGCGCGCGCCGCGCTACGCCGCGGCGATGAACGCGCTGACCGCGTCGGCCATCATCTGAACGGCGATCGCCGCGAGCAGCAGACCCGCGATCCGTGCGGCTAGGGTCGTCCCGCTGACCCCGAGCAGGCGGTGGAACCGGTTGGCGAAGCGCAAGAACGCGTACAGCACCAGGTGCACGGTGACGATGCCGAGCGCGACCGCGAGCCAGCCCGGGGCGCCGTCGGCGCGCTGGACGAACACCATCGTCGCGACGATCGCACCCGGTCCCGCCAGCAGCGGGGTGCCGAGCGGAACCATCGCGACGTTTGCGCCGGCAGCGGAGGCCGTCGGCTCCTCGGACTTTCCGGTCAACAGGTCCAGCGAGATGAGCAGCAGGAGCAGACCGCCGGACGCCTGCAGCGCGGGGAACGAGACGTGCAGGTAGGTGAGCAGCTGACGCCCGAACAGCGCGAACGCGACGATCACGCCGAACGAGACGAGGACCGCCTGCAGGGCGGCGTGCACCCGTTGCCGCGACGTGTACGTCGAGGTGAGCGCCAGGAAGATCGGCAGCGTCCCGGGTGGGTCGAGGATCACGACCAGGGTGACCATAACCTCGATCAGGAGCCGCACGTTCAGGAGCCCGCTCATGGCCGCACCACCGGCATCCGCCCTTCGGCCTCGATCTGCGCAAGCACCTCGGGAGAGGTCAGGTTCTCGCCGATCACGTTGGCCTTGCCGCGGCCGTGGTAGTCGGACGAGCCGGTCGCGAACAGGCCCAGGTCCCGGGCGAGAACCCGCAGCCGGGCCCGCGCCGCGTCGTCGTGGTCACGGTGGTCGATCTCCAGCCCGGCCAGGCCGGCCCGGGCCATCGCACCGATCACCTCGTCGTCGACGACGCGACCGCGACCGTCGGCGCCCGGGTGGGCGAACACGGGCACGCCGCCCGCCTCGCGGATCGCGCGCACCGCCTCGACGACGTCGGGCGCGTAGTGCGGCACGTAGTACGGGCCACCCGGGTGCAACAACTCCTCGAAGGCGGCAGACCGATCCGCGACGTGGCCGCGCGCGACCAGGGCGTCAGCGATGTGCGGGCGGCCCACGGTGGTGTCGTCCGCGGTCTGCTCGAGGACGTCGTCCCAGCTCAGCGGGTAGTCCGGGCCGAGGAGCTCGACGATGCGCCGGGCGCGGGTGATGCGTTCCGCACGAGTCCGGTCGGTGAAGGCGAGCAGCGCGGGGTGCGCCGGGTCCTGCAGGTAGCTGAGCACGTGCACGGACACCCCGCCAGACCGACAGGAGACCTCGGTACCCGGCACGAACGCGATGCCGAGCCGTCGCGCGGCCGCGGCGGCCTCAACCCAGCCCGAGGTCGTGTCGTGATCCGTCAGCGCGACGACCTCGAGGCCCGCCTGTGCCGCCACCTCGATCACGCCGGACGGGGCGTCGGTCCCGTCGGAGGCGGTCGAGTGGGTATGCAGGTCGATGCGCACCAACCCAGCCTAGGACTCCGCACTGCCGGTACCGCCGCGGCCGCACACCGCCGTCGTCGCGGCCGCGCACCGTGGCGTGGCACGATGACGGCATGACCGAGACGCACGGCGACGGCGAGAACCGCGGGGAGAACCGCTCGCAGCGGCCGGAGTCGGCCGCGTTCAAGAACTTCATCATGGGCAGCTGGGCGCCGCGCCCCGCTGGCCAGCCGGAACTCCGCCCCGCGGCACCGTACTCGGCGGCGCGACGCGACGCGATCTCGGCGCTCTTCCCGGCCGAGCGGCTCGTGCTGCCCGCCGGTCCGCTGCGGACCCGCTCCAACGACACCGACTACCGGTTCCGTCCACACTCGGCCTTCGCCCACCTGACCGGGCTCGGCGCCGACCAGGAACCCGACGCCGTCCTGGTCCTGCACCCGACGCCGGACACCCCGCGCCACGAGGCCGTGCTCTACGTCCGGCCGCTCGCCGGCCGGGACACCGAGGAGTTCTACGCGAGCTCGCGCACCGGCGAGTTCTGGGTCGGCGCCCGGCCGACGCTGGACGAGATCGCCGCCGAGACGGGGATCCGCACGGCGCCGCTCGACGAGCTGGCCGCGGACCTCGGCACGGATGTCGGCTCCGACGACGGCGGCGTGCTGCTGCGCCTGGTTCCTGGCGTGGACGACGCCGTCGCGCGGACCGTCGACGAGATCCGCTCCGCCACCGGGACGGGCGAGGTCGCGGCCGAGGCCGACGCGCGCCTGGTCGAGGCCCTGAGCGAGCTCCGGTTGGTCAAGGACGAGTACGAGATCGCCGAGATGCGCGCTGCGGTGGCCGCGACGATCGCCGGCTTCGAGCGCGCGGTGCGCGAGCTGCCGCGGGCGCGCAGCCACCATCGCGGCGAGCGCGTCGTCGAGGGCACCTTCGACGGACATGCTCGCGAGGAGGGCAACGCCGTCGGTTACGAGACGATCGCCGCGTCCGGCGAGCACGCCACGACGCTGCACTGGATCCGCAACGACGGCACGCTTCGCGATGGTGACCTCCTGCTGCTGGACGCGGGCGTCGAGGTCGAGTCGCTGTACACCGCGGACATCACCCGGACACTGCCGGTCTCCGGCACGTTCACCGAGGTCCAGCGCCGCGTCTACCAGGCCGTGCTCGACGCCGCCGATGCCGCTTTCGCCGCGGCCAAGCCCGGCGCACGGTTCCGTGACGTGCACGCCGCCGCGATGGACGTGATCGCGACCAGGCTCGGCGAGTGGGGACTGTTGCCGGGGACCGCGGCCGAGGCGCTCGCGCCCGAGGGGCAGTTCCACCGCCGCTGGATGGTGCACGGCACGAGCCACCACCTGGGCATCGACGTGCACGACTGCGCGCAGGCACGCCGCGAGCTGTACCTCGACGCCGAGCTGAAGCCCGGCATGGTGTTCACGATCGAGCCCGGCCTGTACTTCAAGGCGGACGACCTCGCTGTTCCCGAGGAGTACCGCGGCATCGGCGTCCGGATCGAGGACGACGTGCTGATCACCG
>Ga0209745_1000691_pt1 | contig 20511 bp, 13 predicted proteins | sample BarGraNGADG00312_FD_184495 | JGI IMG/M metagenome (GOLD analysis project Ga0209745, IMG submission 184495) | Arctic peat soil microbial communities from Barrow, Alaska - Barrow Graham LP Ref core NGADG0004-312 (SPAdes) (version 2) | ecosystem: Environmental > Terrestrial > Soil > Wetlands > Peat...
CTCATCCTCAGTCAGTTTCAGCTCGGTCTTGGGTCGCCCGGTTCTCGGCATACCAAAAGTCTACAACTTATCTCATGAATTAACGGTGCGACACACTAGCTGTGGTCAAAAGATGTGGCGAAAAGTGTGTGTAATGGCGCCCAGGCAACCGACAGCGACAGGGTATCTGGGAGCTCCGGGGCTGGGAGTAGCCCAGCGTCATTGGGGGTGACCTGCTCTGAACCCCAATGCGGAGTGGGCTGGACCATGCGGGTTCTAGAACCGCATGGCGTGCAGACACGGATGATTGCTCGCTTGGGGACGAGAACCCCTCCCTCGTCCCCAGCGCTTGAGGCCTGCCACTTCCTCAGTCCTTTCGTCCCGAACCACGAGCAAAGCTGTCGCCAACTGGCGTTGAGCAAGTGGGAGAAGCGCTAGGGGTCGTTACGTATCGTCGAAGAGTGGCCTCACTGTTGTGCTTTGCTGCTGCACTGCTCTGGGGAAGACCGAGCCAGGCGGGTCGAAACCGTGCAGATATTAGGTTAGGCAATCCTATTGACATGCGCCCGTTGCGTATATCAATCTGAGAATTGAATCGTCTCGCAAGAACCGGGGGGTTCATCGCAGGCCAGGGGAGGGGAGGCCATCGTGCCTGGGCCGTACATACACATCAGCGCAGCGAGGCAAGCCGCACAGAAACTGTCCGCTGGCGGTTATGCGCCGGTCGGAAGCCTCAGCCTCAACGGCAACCTGCACATCGACCCCGGGTGGCCAGGCGCTGATCTGGCCGCGCTTGGTCAGGCCGCTGTCGACCACCCGAACTTCACGTCGCTTGGCGCGGTCGGGCCCGACCTCTTCTTCTTCCTGCCGGACTTCCGTGACATCAACGGCGTCCCGACCTCGTCGGTCCTCGTCGAGGTGCTCAACTTTCTGGAGGGGCTGTATGCCGCGCTCGACCCGTACCTCACGAAGTACGAGAAGTACCTCGGGCCCATCGGTGAGGACACTGCGGAGGAGATGAGCCGCCTTACCGGCGGTCTGTCCGAAAGCGTCGGGAACATCAGCGGCGACCTCGGGGCCATCCTCATCACCGCACTCGAAGACTTCGCGGTGAGCCAAAAGGACTGGTGGGAGTACTTCTCGCTTGGGCTCAACCGTGGGTATGACGAGCAGGCATATCTGTGGTCGGACATGCTCCACTACCGCGAGACCGGACATTTCGCTCAGCTCCTGTGGCAGCAGGCCGAGGGCAAGGACGACGACAGGTTGCGGGCCTACGCGGCCGGCTACCTCAGCCACGTCGCCACGGACACGACCGCCCACGGCTTCGTGAACCAGATCTCCGGAGGTCCATTCAGGCTCCACTGGCAGCGCCACCACCTCGTCGAGAACCACATGGACGCCTACTGGTTCCTGCGTGACGCCGGGCCCGGCAGCGAGCGCAAGACGATGGGATTCCCGCAGCTGACCGAGTCGGCGCTGTACTACGACATCGCCTTCGATGAGGGCACCGACGACGCCGTCTCGCTGCCGAACATCCCGAGCGGTCACACCCTGCGCGAAGTATGGACGCGCCGGCGGCTCCTTGACATCGATTCGAAGCTCCCGGACAGCGTTTCGTCCTTGCTCATCCAGACGATGACCGACCTCTTCTACCAGGGCGGACCGCACCCCGCGATCCTTCGAGACAAGGACGGCAAACGCGACGGCCGTCCTGATGACGCTCTCGTCGGGCAGGCGTACGACTTGCTCTTCCGCTTCCTCAAGCTCACGACGGTCGATGGATTCTCACATGAACCGCCCCCGCCGCCGGATCTGTGGCCAAACCTCGACTTCCCTACGCCCACCGATGCAGGGTCAGCCGGTGACATGCCGCCCGGCGACGATGACGGCGACTTCTGGGACGACGTCCTCGACTTCATCCTCGCGGTCATCGCGGTTATCGCCTACATCCTCGAGGTGGCCGCGTGGCTCGCGACGATCGTATGGGCCGTGGTCGCCGACATCGCGACGTACCCACTGCGACTCGGTCTCTACTTCGCGCTCGAGCTGCCGCTCGCCTCGATGCTCAAGGCCTTCCGCTCGGTGCTCGTCCGCTCCGGGTACATGATGCCGATGGATGACGAGATCGACCAAAGCCTCATCCGCGTGGGCAACCCGACCTCGGTCACCTGGGCGCAGCTGCGGGATGACCTCGATGACGTTTTCGGCGCGATGGACGCGCAGCCGGCGGACGAGCTCGCGATCTTCCGCGACAAGGCCTACCCACACGCGCACCCGAAGGACGAGTTCCGGCAGCCCTGGGCGTACCCGATGAACGAGACTGAACAGTGTCCGACGACGGCGGGCCCGCACGGTCGCGACTCGGGACCGCCACAGCTCTTCCGCCTCACCGCGCCCGATCCGACGATCCGCGATGCGCTGGAGACCTCGACCGGCCCCGCGGACAGCGACTGGGTCGGCTGTACTTTGCAGCCCGATAAACACCTTGGCGACGTGGTGAGCATGACCGAGTACCTCGTTTGGCTGGCCACAAGGAACCGGGGGGGTGACGGTGGCGGCGACTCACCCAACGAAGGGGCCCAGCCGGCAGCCATGCCCAACTTCAACCTCGACGCCGACCGAGGCTACGGCTACCTCGCCTGGGACTGGAACCGCCTCCCTGTGCAGAGCAGCAAGAAGACCGAGGACCCGGAGGGCGATCATTTCGGTGAACCCTGCACCTGGCCTTCCCAGTCCGACTTCTACCAGATGGACCGGGCGTTGCAGATCCACTGGACCGGGACCGGACACGATGACCCTGGGTGCGTGGAACCCGAGTGCGTCGACTGCTCGGCTCCGCCACCGATCAACTGAGGGGACGCCATGGGATCGCATTGCTGCTGCGGCCAGCACGAGGAGAAGCAGGTCCCTGCCGTCGATCCGTGCGGTTGCACCTGCGAGTGCCGCTGCACGTGCACGGGCGGCGGGCATGGCCCGCCGCACGTCGAGACGCCGAGCTGTCCCATACCAGATGCACCGGCCCCCGACGGCACCTTCGACGTCCCCGCCCCGCCAGACCCGCCGCGCACACGCACTTCGGACGTGCCACCGTGGCGGCAGGATCGACCCCCGCTGGGGGATCCCGGCGAGATCCCCTGGTTCCGCGGCAAGATCGGTGACATCCACAGGAAGGGGCCGGCATTCGGCCCACGCAAGGACGAGTTCCTCCCATACCTTCTGGTCCGGGCAGCGTCATCCGACCGGGGAGGCCGGCCGTATACCGGGGTGTTCTGGGAGTCCCCGGACGTCTCCGTGCTCCCCGGTGTCGAAGCCGGCGTAGCCCCGCTCCACCCGGCCACGGCGGGAGGCATCGCCAAGGCGAGCGCCCCCAACACGCTGTATGCGCACCTGTGGAACCTCGGGAAGGCCCCCGCGTCCAGGGTCCGCGTGGAGTTCTGGTGGTTCGATCCCAGCCTCGGGTTCAACCGAGACGCAGGGCATCTGGTCGGGGCCGCCTATGTCGACCTCGGGGACCGCTTCACCGTGTACCCCGAGTGGCGCGAGGTGCGGACAGCGTACGGGAGCTGGGTGAGCCGAGGAGCGCACGCAATCGTGCGCTGCCCCGAGACGTGGGTGCCCACGTACCTGAATGGCGGCCACGAGTGCCTGGTCGTACGGGTGATGGACCCTTTCTTTGACCCTGTCGCGGTTGCCCAGTTCTCTCCCTCGCTCGACCGACACGTCGGACAGCGCAACATCGCAGTGATCCAGGCCGCGTCCCCTGCCACACTCACGCTGCCTTTGGCCCTTGGTCGCCCGGACCACCCCGGCGACGTCGGCGTGGAAGTCACGTCCGAGGACCCCGCCACGATGGAGTGGCTGAAGCTGATGACCGGCAGCCGCACCCAGGTGTTCAGAGCCGCCGCCGAACCCCTCGTCGCTGGGTTGCTCCCCCCCACACCGGCCGGAGCCCGGCCGATACGGCTGGACAGTGTCGACGCCGACTGTCGCCCACAGCTCCTCGTCGAGCATGACCACTTCCCTCGCGGCTGTGATCCCCTTCAGATCGTTGTCCATGCCAGCGTGGCCGATCTCGAGAAGGGCGAGGCGCATGTCCTGCGCGTTCGCCAACGGGTCGACGGCGATGTCGTGGGCGGCTACACGGTCGTCCTCATGAAGCCACCCTGACCCGACGCTCCCGACGCCGGGAAGACTCGCCGACTCTGACGAGAACGAACGTCTCCGAGAAGGTGCTGGGACTCGGAAACATCTGGACCGACACTCACCTGAAGCGAGGTACGACATGGAACAGTCACGGGCCTTCCGATTCGTCGGGCCACAGGGCAACCAGCTCTCAGCCGAAGCCGGCCATAAGGCCCGGCACATGATTGTCGGGGAGGGCCTGCCCGCAGCGGACCTTGCCATGTGCGTTGACAATGACGAAGACTTCGTTGCTGTCGCCCGCACTCTGCCGGCTTGGCCCCGGATCGAGAGCGCACTCGAGAACCTGCGAAAGACCGAAGAACTGCACCAGAGCATGGACGAGGCCGAAATCCGCGCCCATCAGGAGCGGGTCATCGCTCACGTGCGTCGCGGGATCGCCGACCTCGCAACCACAATGGACCTCCACGAGCAACATGACGCCGTCCTCACGCGCGCTGCCCTGGGGAGGCCACCTCTCGAACCGCCCATCTTCGACCCGCTGCTGATGTATGACAAGCCATTCGCGACCTCACCACCCGTCGCGGGCCCCCGAAGGCACCAGCAGTCTTCCTCTGCCAACGGGAACGTGGCCGGTGTTGGGGTGGTTCGGGTGGGACAACAGGGCCCGCGGCGTGCGGATCTTCGGCGGGGCAGTATTGAACACCAACCCATGGTTCTTGTTCGGCCGATCGGTCTGGGTGATGGGACTGAACGGGCTCATTCCTCTGGCGCCGTTGGGGTTCGACCTCTCCATCTCTGCGGCACAGGTTTTTTGACCTGAGCGGCAGGGTCGCACGTCGTCTGCGCAACCCAGGCTGAGTTTGATGTAACGAGCGTTCCGGAGTGGCACTAGCTTCAGTGGTCACTCGGATGCGCTCGCGGACCGTGTGGGACGAGCGGCCGAAGGCTCTCTCCCTTCACTAGCCATGAGACTCCGAACGACCAGACGGCGACCAGTTCTCCCAGGTAGAGCGGTGTCAGGTCAAACACGTCGACGTTCATCAGGCCACCGACTGCGACCCAGGCGACAGCGACAAGGATCAGCACACCGCAGACGGTATGGATGTGTCTCGTCTTCTTCGTGGGCTCGTGGACTGACATGCGATGGGCGAAGACAAAGCAAAGTGCCGACAGCGAGAGAATGAATACGGCGGCGCAGAAGAAGTGGATCCCGGCCGTGGCGTGTTCGCCCAGGAGCGTCTGAACGGGAGCGCAGCTCGGGGGTGTGGGCGAGGTCGCCGGACCACACAGTGCGGTGCCGTCAGGAAAAGCGGGGCGCCCGGTCGGAAAGAGGACAACGCCCAGCACGGCTGCTCCGGCGACCAGGCTCAGGGCAAAATCCCACGTGCGGCGCTGGCCGGCCATGTACGTCAGCAGGAGAAACCCCACCACGCACAGACCCGCCACGAACAGATCTCCCACACCCGTGTGGTAGTAGGCGCTGATGGACCCCCGGAGGTGAATCAGGTGCCCGAGGGAGGTGGAGGGCGGGGGTCCGGCAAAGCCTTTCGGCACAATTCCTCGACGCACGAAGAAGAGGTCCCCGAACGCCAGCAGGAAGGGCAGCAGAATTCCGATGACGCCCACGCCCGTTCGAATCAGAAGGTAGGAGCGGACATACAGAACGCTCGGATCCTCGGAGGGTGTCGTGGATGGGGGCCGCGGGAACGTGTCTGTTGTCAAGCCCAGCATGGTGTCCTCCGATCTTCTCGATGATCATCAGGTACGGAAGGGGCTCAAGTGTGGAACAGGTTGCGAGAGCCCCAACCGGGCACCGCGGTCAGTCGAGCGGGTCGTGGCTAGGGAACAACTCCGAAACCAGACATGCCGAAGTTGGCAACACAGGTGCTGAAGGCACGGACCTGGAACCATGGAACGAATTCCTGCCATGGCCAACAGATGGGTGGCCCAAAACTCACCCTGTCGATCTGTCCGGGCCCGCGCGTACTTGAGGCGACCATCGGCGCAAACGGGCCGTTCTGCCTGAGGAAGAGATCGGGATCTCCGGCGACTGGCTGAACGAAGCCGGCGCAGTTGCATATCGGGGGAAGTACGAAGAACATACTGGCGCCCCGAGGTATGGCCAGCCCGGGGAACCAAAGCCACCACCACGTTCCCTGGCCCTTGGTGCGGCGCACGGATACGACGATCGAGTTCTTCGCCGTCGGCGGGGTCTCAGCCGACGGAGCCTTGTCGAGCGCCGCGATCGTTTCAGGTCCGGCCAAATCAGCATCCACTCCTGTTTTGCCGGCCCATATGTCTTGATAGCGAGGGATCCAGTCCGTCTCGGTCGCTCTCGGCTCGATCTGGGCCTCAAACTCCGACTCGGCGAAGACCTGCTTGATGAGGGCAGGCTGGCCGGAGATCGAGAGCTCGTAGTTAGAATCGCCGGCAGTGTCAGTCAGCGTTCCGACGAAGACAGCTTTGGCGCCCTCGGCGCGCCTGAGATCGCTGAATTGCATGATTCGGTCCTTTCACACGGGGACAGAATTATGGATGAACACTTGTCGTCGGAACTCCTGCATCTGTCAGCTCGCCAGGCTTTTAGTGCGTGCTGGGAGAGCACCCAGGTACGCACTGGTCCTGACCGTTGTCCTGACGTGCCGTGCAAGGCCGGGGGGACAACGGAGCGATGGTGGTGTCATCTTGGAGCTCCGTTCTTCGCTACAGCACGGACGGTAGGCGGGCAACGTCACCCATTCGTCACCGCATCCAGTTGTTGATCGCGCCATGCCACAAATCGAAGCTCGCCGCTGGTCACAAGGACGAGCCCAAGCAGCCTCTCCCCAGGAACTGCATTCACTTGGAGGTGCTCTTGACATCGTCGCGTTGCCGGGAGCAACGTTAGGTTTGCCTTACTTTTCCAACTCGGTAAGTCGCGGGGTCTCTGGATATGGTCTCTTGGCCAGCGTCGCTCGATCCTTGGTCGAGTGGATGAGTTCATGTGCTCTTGAAGGGGAATCCGCGTTCATTGCGTGATCGACTCTGCTTGGTGGGACAGGCAGGCGACCTCGGAGTGCAATCCGCGAAAAACAGTTCGGGGAATCTTCACTAGTGGGGGCAATGCCCCTTGCAAGATGGCCGACTACTTGGCGGACCGGTTGCAGGGAGCGCTCGTTCCTCTGGCTGCTTTCACGGAAATGGCACAGATTCGTGACACTTCGTTGATGTTCTCGTCAAAGCGCCGATTCCCTCCGCGCAGGCGGTCGAGAAACGTCCTTGACCAATCGTCCACCAACCCACTTAGCCGGGGGGTCTTCTGGTGTTAGCAGCATCGGAGTACGCGCAGGTTCTCCCACAGGAGAGTCTCCAGACCGTTCTTTGCATCATGGGCGGGCCTTGCGTCTTTGCCGAGGGCCGTCGATGGGCGGTACCCGAGGGTAGTAAACGGGTGCTCGTCTTCATGGCCCTGCACGGCGGCAGGGTGGACCGCCGCTTCCTGGCGGGAACGTTGTGGCCAGACGGAGACGACATCCGGGCGTCTGGCAATCTGCGCTCGTCGATGTGGCGGCTGCGGTGCGCCGGCATCGACATCCTGGAGTCCGACAAGACCGTGGTGTGGCTCCGGTCGGGAACGCAGGTCGACATCCGGTCGCTCTTGGAGTGGGCGGGCCGGGTCATCGACGGGACCGCCACCGAGTCGGACCTGCAGATCCTGGGATGGGAGCGTGAGGCGGCGGACCTGCTCCCCGGCTGGTACGACGACTGGGTCATCTTCGAGCGGGAGCGGATGAGGCAACGGCTGCTGCATGCCCTGGAGTCGCTGAGCGCCAGACTTGCCACGCTGGGCCGCTACGCCGAAGCAGTAGAGGCCGCCCTGAATGCGGTGGACATCGAGCCCCTGCGCGAGAGCGCCCACCGGGCCCTCATCCAGGCGCACCTGGCCGAGGGCAACGTGGCGGAGGCGCGTAGAGCGTTTCGCGAGTATGCCGGCCGCGTCAGGGATGAGCTCGGCGTCTCGCCAGGCGCGGCTATCTGCGCCCTGCTCGGCGACAACAGCGGCATCCGCGATCAACCAGCCCGGATGAGCCAGTCCGAGTAGCTGCCGAGGTGTTCGAGCAGTGCGGTGCCCGAGAACCCGGATGACGGTGACGGGTCGGTGACGCTGGCCGAGCCAGAGTGGGGAGTCAGCGGGAATCTCCTTCGAGAAATTCACAGCCGCTCGCACATGATCACCGAGGCGCTCACCTCGGTCACCGCCGCCATCGCCCACAAGCCGCTATTCACACCAGGGAGCAGGCCATGAACGTTGTGGGAACCCAGACGTACGCGTTTCGCTACACCCGCAAGGTGTTCGGCAACCTTTTCAATGCCGACATGCCGGAATCGACCGCGCTGTCAGCCATCGAGGACACCCTGACCAAGGGTCACGAGGACTATCTGGCCGGCCGCTTGCAAGATGCGATCAACGACTACAAGCAGGCAGCCTCGCTGGTGTACGCCCAGCTGCACCCTGCAGGCTCGGCCGGCACGGGAGCCGTCTCACGGGACCCCAGCCTGTTCGGGCCGCTCCTCTCACTCGGCCTCGAGTGGATGAACGTCCTCCAGCCGACCGTTCCTCTTGCCACGTCTCGCCCCCGGGTGCCGGTCACGCCGGAGATGCTCGGTGACGCGGCGAGCTTTGACAACGCGGGCCTGCGAAGTCAGGTCGTCGATGCCGGCATCAACGCTGACGCCATCGCGGACTGGCAGTTCGCACAGACGCTGAGCGCTCAGTCCAATGCACCCGCCGCTCAGGTGTTCCTGATGCGTGCCCAGAAGGAGTCCCCCGAGCTCATCAAGCAGCTGCAGTCGCCCGTGGGTGATGTGCAAGCAGGCCCTGGCGATGGCGTTGTGCCAGGGGCGGCGCCCGTGCAGGCTCCGGGTGGGCGAGCAGCTGCAGCGGCCGGAGTCGCGATCCAGGTCGATGGCGCCGGGCCCGTGCCGCGGGTCTCGCTGCCGCCGGAGCTGACCGTCCGTCGGGCCTATGGCACCGTTGTCGACAAGGAGGTCAAGCAAGTCACCTGGAACGTTGGCGACGGACCGGACCTCGGCGAGATGACCGAACTTCTGTACGCGTCCAGGGTTCAGACCTCTGAGGTCGGCCGGTTGTTGTTCGCGCCGGCGGCACCGGCCGACCTGGCCGCAGGACTGCCGCACCTGTACTTCTATGTCATCCCGCTCGCCCTGGCCGAGTGCTACCACGCATTCGGTGACTATGCCTCTGCCGAGTCGGAATACCTGGCCGCAGCCTCATACCAATATCTCAACACGACGGTCGAGGCGCCCTATCTGTGGGGGCGCCTGGCGACGCTGTACCGCGACTGGGGCGACTCCCTGTTCCGTCAGGGTGACGCCCAGGACGCACTGCCCAAATACACCAACGTGATCCTTCCTGACGACACCGCACCCAACAGCGTCCTGTACACGATCCCGACGCTCACCCCGGGGGCCGATATTGCCCGCCAAGTCCTGGCTGACATCCCTCACATCGCCACGCTCGCGCTGGACCCGGACATTGTTTCGGCGATCGCAGGCATCCGCGGTCAGATAGCCAAGATCAACGGCGGTCTCGACTTCTGGGGATTCTGGACCGCGACCGTGCCGATCTGGTCGTTCGACTATCTGCAGGGTGTCGCCATCAACCTGGCGCAGTTGGCCGTGTCGGTAGAGCGCGACGTGGTCAACTACTGGAGTCAGTCGGACCAGTCGTCGTTGACGCGCCTACAGCTGGTCACCGCGGCCTCCTCGGCGAACGCCGAGGTCAACGCCGCCACGCTCCAGACCCAGGCAGCCGCGGCGCAGGCACGGGCCTACCAGGATGGTGCGCAGCTAGCCGCCCAGCGTGCGCTGGACGCCCATAAAGCCGTCACGGACTACTCACAACAGTCCAGCCTCGCCATCTCCTATCAGGCTTCCTCTGCGCAGGTGAGCGGGGGCGACGATGGTGACCCCAACCAGCTCAACCAGCTGGCCGACGCGCTCCTGTCTGGGCACGACATCAGTGGCTCAGGGGCGACGATTTCGGCCGCAACCCAGCTGGCCGGCGCCAAGGCGAACCGGCAGTACGAGTTGGACAGCTTGTCCCGGCAAGCGGGCGAGATGGACATCGCGCAAGCACAGGCCAACGCCGAGCTGGCGGCGGCCAACGCGCAGGTCGCTGCGGCACAAGCCGGCGTCGCGGTGGCTCAGATCAAGGCTAACGGCAGTCAGGCACTGCTCACGGCGTTCAACGACCAGACGTTCACTCCTGAGGTGTGGAAGCGAATGGGCGACCAGATGTTCCAGCTTTACCAGCGCTACCAGACGATGGCTCTGTATGTCGCCAAGCTCATGCAGCGGGCGTACAACTTCGAGACCGACCAGTCTCTGGCCGTCATCCGAACCGACTACAGCGCCGCGACCGTCAACGGGCTGCTGGGTTCGGACGTCCTGCTGGCCGACATCGAATCCTTCACCTACATCCTGATCAGCTCCACCCAGTCGAAGCCGCAGCCGGCGAAGCAGACCATCTCGTTGGCCGACAGGTACTCGTTCGCGTTCGAGACGCAACTGCGGACCACTGGCGCGATGGACTTCCAGACCACGCTTGACGACTTCGACACCGTGTACCCCGGCACCTACGCAGGGCGGATCACCGCGGTCGAGGTCGCAGTCGACGGCATCGTCCCGACGACCGGGATAAGCGGGAGCCTGACCAATGCCGGCATCTCCACGTATCGAACGCCATTCTCGTCCTGGACGTCACCGGCAACCCCGGAGGTCAAGTTCCGGGTGCAGTCGAAGGAGACGCTGGTTCTGTCCGACTACCAGACCCGCAACGACTCCCTGCTCATCCAGCCGGACAGCCGGCAGCTTCGTATCTTCGAGGGCGCCGGCGTGGCCTCCACGTGGCGTCTGGAGCTGCCCAAACAGATCAACGACATCGACTACGGAGCCTTGCTGGACGTCCGCCTGACTTTCTACTATCAGACCCGCTTTGACCCGCAGATCGCGCCAGCCGTCGAGAACCAGCTGGCAACCCGTCCTGGCTTCACCGACCGACAGCGGTCGCTGCCACTGCGCTGGATCTACCCGGACGCGTTCTTCGGTTTCCAGGCAACCGGCCAGCTGGGATTCACTCTCACACCGAGAGACTTCCCGCATGCCCAGACCAGCCCGCAACTGAACGCAGTCGGTGTTCTCGTGGCCACCGACGGCACCATAGCGCCCAGTGGCCTGGTCGTAGGGCTGTCTACGCCATCCGCGGCCGCTCCGGTCACGGCCATGCTGGACGCGAGCGGGCATGCTGATTCCACGACAGCCGCTTCACCGTGGGCCCCGTTGGCCGCCGGGCCCGCGCTGGGCGCCTGGTCGGTGAGCCTCACGGCTGCAGACAACCCGGCGCTGGTACAGGGCGGCAGTCTCCAGCTGGCGCCGATCGTCAACATCGCCGTCCTGATGGACTACTCCTTCACTCCGCGCGCGTAGGAGGTCAGCCATGAGCACCGACATCGGGTTCGACGCCGAGGCACCGTCGCTGCCGGCCGGCGGAGGAGCTGTCAGCGGGCTCGGTCAGACGTTCACCCCTGACCAGTCCACTGGATCCGGCTCCTTCGCGATTCCGCTTGACGCTCCGAACGGGCCGGGTGACATCGGTCCTAGGCTGCACCTGCGCTATGACACCGGCCAGGGGAACGGGCCGTTCGGCCTCGGTGTGACCCTGCCGTTGCCGCGTCTCGTACGTTCGACCGCGCACGGATTTCCGCAGTACGACGACCAGGACACCTTGCTGTTGGAAGGCGCCGGCGAGCTCGTCCGAACGGTCGGCGGGTTTCGGCCCCAGGTGGACGGCGGTGCGTGGCGCGCCTCGGCCCGGGGAGCCGGTTTCGCCTGCCTGGACCGGGAGGGGAATGAGTATCTCCTCGGCACGACCGCGCCCGCGCAGATGTCGGACGCCGGCCGCATCTTCGCCTGGCACCTTGAGCAGGTCAGCGATGCGCTGGGCAACACCTCGCGGTTCACCTGGACCCGCGACGGCGGCCAGCTGTACCTGTCCACGATCTCATACGGTACTTATGAGCTGGTCCTGGACTACGAGCCGCGTCCGGACGTGATTTGCCAGGCACGCGCAGGGTATCTCGTCACGACGGCCAAGCGCTGCCGACAGGTCACGCTGCGGATGCCGGCCGAGGCTCAGCCGATCCTGCGCACCTGGACCCTCGAATACACCCAGCACCCCCGCGATGGCGCCTCCCTGCTCAGCGCCGTAATCCTCGCCGGGCATGCGGCCGACTCGAGCATCGTCGCTGCGCCACCGTTGACGATGACCTACTCCACAGTTGGTGCGCCGACGCTGACCAGGTTCGCGGGCCAGGAGCCGGTCCCGCCGTCGTTGGACGATCCCGGCTCACGCGTGAATCTTGTCGACTGGAACGGTGACGGCCTGCCGGACTTGGTCGAGATGTCCCCGGCGGGCTCCGTACGCATGTGGCCGAACCTGGGCAGGTGCACGTGGGGTCATCCGCAGACGGTGGCTTCGACTCCGGCCCTGGCTCGGGCCGCCGCGGTCGCTCTCATCGACCTCGACGGAGACGGGATGGCCGACCTGGTGCCGATCGATCGGCCGCTCGCCGAGTACGTTCCGCGCGTCCTCACCGACGCCGGGTTCGCTCAACCTGTGATCTTTCGGCAGGCACCCTCGCCGGTGCCGGCCGACCCTTCAGTGCGCCTGGTCGACCTCGATGGCGACGGCGCCGCTGACTTGATCACTTCCGACGGGGACGGTCTCGCCCTTTACTACCAGGCGGCTGGAGGATGGCAGCCCGCCCCTCAGGTCATCGGCCGGGGTGAGGCGCCCGTCACCAACCTGGCCGACCCGCACGTGTTCCTCGGCGACATGACCGGCGATGGGCTGCCGGACATGGTGCGGGTGGACGGCGGCGGGGTCCGCTACTGGCCCTACCTCGGCTTGGGCAGGTGGGCTCCGCCGGTTCAGATGGCCGAACCGCCGGAGCTGGGCTTCGACTTCGACCCGGCCAAGCTGCTGCTGGTCGATGTCGACGGCGACGGATGCGCCGACCTCATCCAGCTCGACGGCGATATCGTCCGGGTATGGATCAACCGCACGGGGAATGGGTTCGCGCCGCCGCAGGAGATCCGTGCGGTCCCGACGGCCCGCATGACCTCCGTGCGTGTCGCGGACATGACCGGCTCGGGCGCGGCCGGACTCCTGTGGACCATGGAGGCACGACCAGGTGAACCCGTCTACTTCTTCCTCGACCTGACCGGCGGCACCCAGGCCTACGTGCTGTCGGGGATCGACAACGGCGTGGGTCTGCACACGCAGATCACGTACAGCACGTCAGCGCGGGAGGCGGCGCGGGACGCGGCCGACGGAAGGCCCTGGCTGACGAGGCTGCCCGTCGTGCTTCCCGTGGTGTCGCGGGTGGACCAGACCGACGTCGCCACGGGTCTGGTGACCAGCCGCACGTTCCGCTACAAGGAAGGGCGTTGGGACGGCGCACTGCGAGAGTTCGCCGGCTTCGGCACGGTGACGGAGACGGCCCTTGGCGACCTTACGTGTCCGGACCTGCAGACCGTCACCAGCTTCGCCATCGGGCTCGACCCGAACACCGGGGCCGAGCCACTGACCACGAGCGACAGGCTCACGTGGCGGGCGATCCGCGGACGCATGCTCGAGCGAACCCGGTACGGCCCGGACGGCAGTGTGGAAGCCACCTTCCCGTTTGACATCACGACCTGGCAGTGGGACGTGGAGGTCGACGGACCCGCCTATGTCCCGCACCTCAAGGGTCAGGTCGAGACCACCTACGAACGGACTGCCGCCCCGGTCTCGTCCATCACGACCCTGAACACCGCTTTCGACGCCAACGGCAACATCACCCGAACCGTCCAGACGTCGGACAACCCGGCCGATGTGACCCAGAACCAGCAGCTGATCACGGTGTCGAGCTATGCGACCGATCCGAGTGGACACTTCGTCGCGAAGCCGGTCCGCGTCACCCAGACCGACAGCTCCGGGACTGTCATCGCAGACACGATCACCGTTTACGACGACCAGCCCGAGGGAGCTGTCGGCGCTGAGGGCCTCATCACCTCCCGCTTCGCGCTCGCGCTCACCGACGCGCAGGCCACTGCCGTCTACGGGCCGGGGCTGCCCGACTTCGCGTCCCTCGGATACCACCGCCGCGCCACCGAGGACGGGTGGTGGGTCACCCTCGCCAGCTACACGCGAACGGACGCCGCCGCCGGACTGTCCGGGACGGTCACCGGGCCCACCGGCGGCATTACGAGCTTCGTGTTCGACGCCAACCGCACGTTCCCGGCCGGCATCACCGACCCGGCCGGTAACGTGGTCCAGGTTTCACATGACTACCGTGTCAACCGCGTCTCGTCGCTCACGGAGGCGTCCGGAGCTGTCTACACCGCGGCTTTCGATTCCCTGTCCCGCCTGACCGCTGCAGTCGAGCCGGGCGACACCCCAGCACTGCCAACGCGATCGTTCGGTTACGACCCGACAACGGTCCCGGTGACAACAAGCATCCATCAGCGTGCGGTCACCGGGCAGCCGGCAACCATCGATGTCCGGGAACGCTACGACGGGTCCGGCAGGCTTCTTGAACGCAGAGTGCGAGACGACACCGGTGAGGTCATTGTCGAGTCGCACACGTACAGCGCGCGCGGTCTTCTGGCTACGTCGTCCGAGCCGAGCCGTGCAACGGGGGCAGGCTATGCGCCGCCGGGCCCAGTCGACGCGCACACCACGTTCGTCTACGACGCCATCGGCCGTCCGGTGCGCATCACCCACCCGGACGGCAGCACGGAGACGACGAGCCACGGGCCGCTCCTGCGGATAGAGTCAGACGCCGAGGACAACAACATCGGAGGGCCGCACGCCTCGACGCCGACCCGAAAGCACATGGACCCCAGTGGCCGCATCGTGCGCATCGAGCAGGACCTAGCGGGCCGCGCGATCTCCAGCACGTACCGGTACACCACCAAGGGGGAGTTGGACAGCCACATCGATGCGCTCGGGAACCAGGTCGACTTCCAACGCGACTGCTTGGGACGGCCGGTACTGGTGGACCGGCCCGAGAAAGCCAGCAGGTCCGTCTTCGACGCCGCGGGGAACCCCGTCGAGGCCAGGTCCTCGACCCAGACACTGGTCGTCCGGACCTTCGACCTGTTGAACCGTCCGGTCAGTGTCCGCCTCGGCACACAGCAGGCGCCGGAGGTTCAGTACACGTATCACGACGTCGGCTCACCGGCACCGGCCGATGCTGGCCTGCACACCAGCGGCGGGCGCCTCGTGCGCATCGACGATGCCGGCGGCACGACCGTGCTCGACTACGACCAGAGAGGCCGCGCGGTACACAAGGTCTGCAAGCCGGCCGGTACTCCGGATACTTATGAGCTCGACTCCACTTTCCGCGCGGACGGGCAGCTCGCGTCCATCACCTACCCCGGCGGTCCGGGCCAGCGCCTGACGCTGACCTACGACTACGATGCCCGCGGACAGACCCAGGCCGTACCGGGGGTCGTCACGTCGTTCGAGCGTGACTTGCGCGGGCGGCGGACAGCCATCAACTTCGCCAACGGGGTCGTGCACAGCTACACCTACGACCCGCTGATAGACCGGCTCGCGGCGATGCAGCTGAGAACGCCCGGCGACGGCACCGTTCGCGACCTGACGTACAGCAACGACCTCGTCGGGAACCTGGTGGCGATCAGCTCGCCCGACCCGGCGCAGACCCACAGCTACACATTCGACAACATGTACCGCTTGGTCGCCGCGGCATCCGGTGACGGCACGACGTGGGCGTATGCCTTCAACGATGCGGGCGCGATCTCGCACAAGTCCGATGTCGGCGACTACGTCTACGGCCAGAACGGGGCACCGGCCACCTGCGTGACCTCGGCGGGGCCCGCGACATTCACCTACAACGCTCACGGTGAGATCGCGACAGGACCCTGGGGAACGAATGTTTTCGACGAGACCGGCCGGCTGACCTCCGTCACGGGCGGCAACGCCGAGACGTTCAACTATGACCACGCGGGGTTCCGTGTGTCTGCGACCGGTGGTGGTCACACGAGACTGACGCCGGACCCGCTTTTCGCGATCGAGGACGGTCAGCTCGTCCTACACCTGTTCGACGGGGTCGGCGTCGCCGGCAGACGGACTCCCGACGGACACACCCTGTACCTGCACCCGGACCACCTCGGCAGCCTCTCGGTCGTCACAAACGACGCGGGCGACGTCGTGGACACCCTGCGATACGACCCGTTCGGCGCGGTCCTGGCACGGACAGGAGCCGGTGCGCCGCAACCACAGGGGTACATCGGCGGGGCCCCTGACCCGGCGAGCGGATTGCTGTACCTCAGCGCCCGCTGGTACTCGCCGACCTACGGCATCTTCCTCGGCCCCGACCTCGTCGTGCAAAACGTTTACGACCCGCTCAGCTGGGCTTCGTACGCCTACTGCCAGAACAACCCCGTGACGTACGCCGACCCGAGCGGGCGCAGTTTCTGGGGCATCTTCCTGGCCTGCTTGGCCATCGCTGCGCTGGTCGTCGTCAGCATCGTGTCCTTCGGCTCCCTCAGCGCACCCAGCGCCGTTGCGATTGGGGTCATCATCGCCGGAATGGTCGCCGGAGGAGTTGTCGGCGGCCTGGCGGCAGCCAAGAAGGGTGGCAACCTTGAAGACATCATCGAAGGCGTCCTGGTCGGTGCAGCGGTCGGTGGCTGGGCGGGGTTCGCCAGTGTCGCGGGCGGCGGAGCCGGTGCGGGTGTTGCCGGACTCGTGCACCTCAGCGGTCTCTGGGGAGCGGTGGTCGCGGGGGCTGTGAACGGTGCCATCGCCGGTGCCGCGATGGGGTTTGCCTCGGGGTACGCCGGAGGCAAGGGCACGCTGGACGACGTCGTCAACAACATGTGGCAGGGCGCGGTCATCGGGCTGGTCGCCGGAGCAGCGCTCGGCGCAGTCAGCTACTTGATCCAACCTCCCACCGGCACAGTCTTCGATGCGGCTCGCGGAAGTCTGAACTCACCTACTCCGGATCCGCCCCCTGCAGGGGGTTTGCCGGCCGCTTCGCCAATGACCCCACCGCCGGTGATCAACGACTTCGCACAAGCCGGTGGCTATGTTGCGCAGCAGACGGCAACGAAGGTAGGCGGGGCAGTGGCGGGGTACGGCTTCCAGTGGGTCATGAGCAGCGCTGTCGCGCCGGTCGTGACCGAGCTCATGGTCGATGGTGCCGCCGGCGGATGGGACCTGTATGGGGTGAAACTGCTCGCGGCTATCGGCGTGGTGAAATCACCGACGATCCATTGGGGGTAGCTCTCGACCCTGAGACCCTCACGAGGAGGACGCTGTGGACTTCGTCGGCACGCTCCAGGCCGGTGACCGGCTGACTGTGAACGACCAGCTTTGGTCAACCAACAGGTGGTTCCGGCTGACCATGTATCCGGAGGGTCTGCTCCTGGTCCGCAACCAGGTCGGCTTCGAGGTGGCGGCCGAGTCGTGCCACCCCCGGGGAGTTCGCCATCATGCAGGGTGACGGCAACTTCGTGACCTACGACCCGAACGGCGCGCCCACTTGGGACACCCACACCGACAAGCATCCCGGTGCCGTTCTGACCCTCCAGGACGACGGCGATCTCGTCGTGCACGATGCCGCCAACCGCGTTCTCTGGCAGGCACATTCGGGGCCCGCCCTCGCCGACCCGACGATCCGGTATCAGGGCCAGGCGGATCTTTCCTACAGCGAGACGTCGGAGACCTGGAAGCAGCTGTGCAGCGGTTTTCCCTGCTTCGCCGCCATCCAGTGGCCGGGCTACGCGTCCACGGTCGTGGAGACCGTGATCGACGGGCAGGCGGTCGTGGTCCAGCTGTGGAAGGGTCTGTGCCCCAAGTTCGTTCCTCCGTTCGGTATCGTCAACGTCTTTCCCGGAGGCGTCGGAGCGGAAGTCGGTGTCTATCGCCGGATTCCTGGCCGGGTGCGGCCCACAACGTTCCCGCCGCAACTGCCAACATCGATCACGGGCCTGCTGACTACCGCGCTGAGCACCCTGGCGGACCAAGACCTGTGGTGGCCGGCTCCGGAGCTGATGACCTCGCTGGAGTACACGCTGATCAACCCGACTACCGGACAGACTGTGTACACCGCCGGCGCCGAGACCTCGTACTGGCTGGCCAAATGGATGGAGCCGGACAGCTACGCGGCCTATCAGAAACGAGGGGCGACGCCGGCCCGGTACGAGGACTACATCCTCGAGTACACGATCAACGGCCGTCGCTTCCCGCGATGGCCGCACACCCCAGGCGAATTCGGTCGGGTCGCACAACCGGCCTGGCAGCTCCTGCTCACACCTGATCCACCCCGACACCGGCCAACTCGAAGGAGAGCCTGATGACACTCGACAAGATCTGCCTGATCCTGCGCGCGGGGTTCAACCCCCAAGGCATGGCCTAGCTCGACCTGCAGGCGCAGGACGGCTCCTTTAGTCGAACGTGGTTCTTCAGCAGTACGCAGAACGCCCGGGAAATCTTGGCGGTGGCGCTGGCGGCGTTGACGTCGGACAAGCTCGTCGAGGCCACGGTGGACGACCCCGCAACGAATAACTTCGGCGTTCATGCGCTCTTCCTGGTTGGCTGAACCCTGATCCAGCGAAGGGGCGGCGTGTGTGTGGCGTATGCCGGGTGCGAATTCGTTGTGCCCAGTCACCGGTCTGGGTGTCGTTCGTACTCGCCTTGTAGACGTTGCGCGAAACTCCTTGTCGCAATGCGAGGGAAGCTGTGACTGCTGCATTCGGTAAGGCTGGAAATTGAGGTAGGTCCTGGGTTCGGGTAGGGACGACGACACGGTGAAGACCGGATGACCTTGCGTGAGTCCGCGCTGTGCAAGCAGCGAATCAGTGGGCGAGCGCCCCCCGAGGTTAAGGACCGCGCAGTGCCCGGAAATTGGGAAGGGGACTTGGTCATCGGCAAGCAGAACCAGACCGCGATCGGGGCCCTGGTGGAGCGCGCCACCGTTACTTGATGAGGCTGCACCTGCGCCAGGGGTCAAAGAAGCGTTAGCGCGGGAAACGAAAGCCTCATGACGCGAGTGGTTCCTAGACAGTTCCACTTCACGCCCGAAGGCGATGCAGACCGGGTGACTGCGCGTCCGGTCAAGAAGCCACGGGCTTTGACCCTTGAAGAACGCCAGCTGTTGCTGAAGAGGCTTGCGGCCGACCCAGTCGCGTGTGCGGCAGGTGCCAGAACTCGTGCGGTTCATGTTGGGGACAGGCCAGAGGATCGGCGAGTGCTTGGGGGTGCTGTGGCTGGAAGTGGATCTCGGTCAGCGTCAGGTGGAGGTGAGTTCAACGGTGATCCGCTGGACTGGTCATGGGCTGGTCCGCAAGGACACCAAGACGCGCGCCGGACGACGGATCCTGGTTCTCCCCTCCTGGGCTGGGGCCGACCTGCAAAGACGGTGGGCCCGAGGAGTGAGGCTTGAGGATCCAGTGTTCTCCAATTCTCTCGGTGGTCTGCGCGACCCTAAGAACACCCGCCGCGACGTTCGAGCGGCGCTTGACCGCGGGGGCTTCAACTGGGTCACCTCGCACACCCTTAGGAAGACGACGGCGACGCGGGTTCGACTACCGGTTTGATGTGGCCAGTCAGGTGATGGCGGCTGGCCCGCAGGACATCCACGTCCAGGTCATCGTCCCGCTGTCAGGACCCGGCCAGGGACAGATCGGTGTCCGCGTTGGCAGGCTCTTGGTGTACCGCGCCAACAGGCAGGCGCTGGGCTCCTGGATGCCTGGGGCAAGGCAGGAGCGTTGGCCGATGAGGCATTTGGGCCCGATCTGCTGTTGCCGACAGTGGGCCAGGCCGTCTCGGCCGACTAGAGCGGGCAGGGGCCAGGTACTGTCGGGCCCCTGCCTGCTGGCTGTCCCTGAAAGTCGGCGGACGGTCGTGCGGGCCTTTTCGGCCGTGGCGCGTGCGTCAAGGGCAAGTCGCGGCTACCTTCAGCAGCTGACCAGTATTTGGTCAAGGAAAGGTAAACGTTGACCAGTCGTGGGGGCGGGTTCCGTCGTACAGTTATGGGGCAGGGTCTTGAGTTTCTGCCAGCCGCGAGCCGTCTGCCACAGCTTGAAGAGGAACCAGATGACTTCGAAGATGACGAAGTTCGAGAACCTGCTGGAGGCTGTGCCCGATGCGTTGGTGGGGATGGACCAGAAGGGCGTTGTCCGGTTCGTCAACCGCCAGACGGAATCGCTGTTCGGCTATGACCGCGACGACCTGATCGGCCAGCCCATTGAGACGCTGGTGCCCGAGTCTCTCTGGCAGATCTACGCGGAGCACCGGGAGGACTACTTCGC
>Ga0209745_1000693_pt1 | contig 20496 bp, 12 predicted proteins | sample BarGraNGADG00312_FD_184495 | JGI IMG/M metagenome (GOLD analysis project Ga0209745, IMG submission 184495) | Arctic peat soil microbial communities from Barrow, Alaska - Barrow Graham LP Ref core NGADG0004-312 (SPAdes) (version 2) | ecosystem: Environmental > Terrestrial > Soil > Wetlands > Peat...
GCAATCGCGTAGGTCAGGCCCATGGTGACCAGGCCATAGGGACCGACGAGGAAGTCGCGCACGGCAGCGAACGGGATGAAGCGGTCTGCAAACGCCGTCGCTGCCGGGTTGATGTATGCCTGGAACACGCCGTGCTCGATCAGGCTCACAAGCGTCTGCGCGCCGAACACGCCGACGAACAGGTAGATGACGTAGAGGACGACGGCAAGGATGGGCAGGCCGGTGGCCGGCTGGCGGACCGCGCGGGCGAGCATTTCCTGGAAGCGCCCGATCGACGACGGCCGCGACCGACGCAAGCGCGACGCGGTCTCGTGCGCCCAGGCCGAGTAGTCGCCATTCGGCACGAACGGGATGCGCGCGGGGGCTGCGGCCGGGAGGGCCTCCTTCAGATCGTTCAATCCCTGCCCCTCGATGGCCACCGTCTCGACGACCGGGATGCCAAGCTCGGAAGACAGTCGCACCGCGTCCACCTCGACGCCGCGGCGGCGCGCTTCGTCCACCATGTTCAGGACAAGGATCATCGGGAGGCCGAAGGCGGCCGCCTGGGCGGTCAGCATCAGGGCGCGGCGCAGGTTGCGGGCGTCGGCCACCTGGATCACCAGGTCCGCCTCGCGGTTGGCCAGAAGGCGGCGGGTGACGTGCTCGTCTTCGCTCAGCACGCCCTCGAGCGCGTTGACGCCGGGGCTGTCGATGACGTCGCACACCTCGGCCCCGACCATCGCGCGGCCGGTGGTGATCCCGACCGTGGTGCCCGGGTAGTTGGAGACGGTGGCGTAGCGGCCGGTCAGGCGGCCGAAGATGACGCTCTTGCCGACATTCGGGTTGCCGACGAGCACGACCTTGAGCGGGCGAGCCCGGAGCCGCAGGACGGGCGGGGCGGCGGCGCGTTCAGCGGCAACATGACAAGCCATGGTCGAAGGATGCCTGGCCAACCTGGAGGAGGAACAATATGCGAATGAGTCTCAAGATTACATCATCCCCGCTCCGATAGCGATGGAAATCGTGAACGTCGATGAGGACCAACAGGAGAAGCGGGAGTCTGGATCAGGGAGTCAGAAGGCGAGCGCCGAAGGCCGAGAGCCAGACACCGCCGGAAGCCGGGAGCCGAAAAAAGGGGCGCGGCACGCCCGATGCGCACCGCGCCCCGAGATCCCGGCCGCCGGATGGCCCGCAGGCCGCCCGGCGCCGTGGCCTGGACCCAGGTCTAGAAGTAGTAGAACAGGCGGACGAAGCCCGTCTGTCCCTTGTACGGCCGATTGCCGTACCCGGTCGAGATACTCCCCAGATAATCGATGCGCGGAGTACCGGTCTGCGTGCCGAGCGACGCGAGCGGCAGGGTTGCCGAGCCCGCGGTGTTGATCGTCGCGTAGTCCGCGACATCGAACTTCTCGTACCAGTAGGAGAAGCCCACGCCGACCTTCTTCGACAGGCTGTACGTGAGGTCGACGGTGAGGTGCTGCCACGTGTTCGTCACGTTCGGCAACGCCACGAAGCAGTTGGCCAAGCCGGTCGCGCAGGGCCTCGTATCGCCCGCGGTCCGAAGCGAGGTGTTGTCCGGGGCGAGCAGCGCGGCGATCCTCGGTCCGCCGTGGATGAACGCCTGGTCGGAATTGCTGTAGTCGTAGCCGAAGCGGATGTCGGTCTTGGGCAGCGCCTTCACCAAGTTGAGGAAGAGAGAGAAGTTGTTCACCTTCTCGTCGTTGGTCAGGTCCCAATTGTGGAGCGGGTCGGTCCAGCTCTCGTACGCCCCTGGGACGCCCGAGAACGGGTTGGCGGTGCGCGACCGCAGCAGTGAGTTGTAGGTCTCGCGGCCGTAGTCGAAGCCGAAGTTCATCTTCGCGTTCGGCACGGCGTTGACGCCCACCGTGTAGGCGGTGTTCTTGTTGTTCAATAGGCCGAACTGCTGGCTCGGGTCCGCCCCCTGGTAGTCGTCTTTGCCCGTGGAGAGCGAGAAGTTGACGCCGATCATCGACACCGGCGTCAGTTCGGCGATGAACGTGCCGCGGTCGCGCGTCCGCGCGGCGTCGAGGTAGAAGCGCAGCGCATCCTGCCCGCCCGCGCCGGTGATGTCCTCGAGGTTCAGCCCGATCGTGTCACGTTTGATGTGCTCGAACAACGCGCGCAGCGTCACGAACCGGTTGCCCACGGTGTCGAACGACACCCGGGCCGTCGTGTCCTTCCAGCCCTGGGACGACATGTCGGTGTGCTGCCACTTGTCAATCCCGTACCCCACGCGGATAGCGCTGTACGGCACCGGCGTGAACGAGGCGTTGGCGTCGAACGTGTTGCGGGTGATGTTGAGCCGCCCGGTCGTGACCGTCGGGTAGATCGGCACACCGGCGGCAGCACCGGGGATGTTCGGGTACGCCGGGTTCGCGTAGGGGTTCTCAGCTGCCGCGTCGAACCGCACCGACTGCGTGTTGTCGAATTCCGGCGTGAAGTCGCTGCGGCTGTTGAACCGGTACTTGGCGGTCACAGTGACCCATTTGGACGGCCGCGAGTTCAGATTCATGGTCGCGGTCGTGTAGTTCACGCTCATGTCCGCGGTGTCGCGCGGCAGCGACCTCAGCCCGGGCCACCACGCGTACACCGCCGGGTTGGCGATCGACGAGTTGGTCGTCCACGGGATGAGCGCCTCATTCTGCCGATTCATGGACGTCGAGAAGGTCGCGTTGGCCGTCGTGTGGTTGGGCAGCTTGACCATGCCCATCCAGCTGAGCGTGCCCATCGTGTTCGACGGCGCCATCGCCAGCCGGCCCTTCGCCGCTCCGCCGCCCGAGCTATAACCGGACGGGTCGAAGCAGGTCCCCGGCGCCGCGCCCGAAATGCCGGTCTTGCAGTAGTCGGCGGCAAACAGCGGGTTGTCGAACGTGAAGGTCGGGATGTTCTGCTGGAACTTCGAGTGTTCGTAGTTCACCTTGAACATGCCCTGGTGGCTGGCCCACTCCACGCCGACGTTGATCTCGGTTTCCCGGTTGTCGATCACCATCGGGAGTTCCGTTGCGTCGTTGAACGCGAACGACGCGCCATACGGCATGTTGCCCGACCGCTTGTAGGAGTTGATCCCGAACAGGAAGTCGAGGTTGTCGGTCGCCGAGTACTTGATGTTCGCAGCGACCGTGTCGCGGCGCGACTGCAGGTCGAACTGCCTGGCGATCGAGTTGTAGATCGAGCCGGTCGACAGCTGTGCCACGGTCTGGGGCACGCCGACGATCGTCGACGGGTTCGTGAACGTGGGGCCCGCTCCGCGGCTCGCCTGGACCTGGGCACGCAACCCCGAGTCCAGCGTACAGTTGCCCGCCGTGCAGGCGTAAGGCGTCCGAGTGTCGTAGCTGTAGTTGAGCGGCGTCGAGTCGAACAGGAACGTCGCCGACACCTTGCGGCTGTTGAAGCTCATGGCATATCGGCCGTCCCGATAGCCGACGTTCGTGGCCTTCACGCTGAACGTCCAGTCCGCCGTTTCCTTGTTGAAGAGCAGGTTGACGTTCGCACCGTTGCGCAGGTCGCGGTACCGCTCGTACCGCGCCTCGTCGCCGGTCGTGGACGTAAAACGTCCCCCGATGTCGATGGCCCCGCTGGTCGGGGCGGTTTCCTTCTGCTGCGGCGTATCCTGCGCCCACACGCACGTGGCGGAGGCGAGCAGGAGCGCCGCAGTCCCAAGCATCAGTCTGTTGCGCATCGCAATTCTCCTCACCTATCGCAAGAATGCCTTGCCCGTCGGGGCGTTCGACCCATGAACCTGCTGATGGCAGACCACGCACGACCGTCCGAAGATCTTGTTGGCGTTGGTCGAGCTGTTCAGCGTGAAGCCCTCGTAGACGGTTGGAGGATGGCGCGATGTCACGTGACAGCGCTGGCAGAGGAACGGCTGCTTGCTGATCAGCATCCGGTCGTTGTTCGTGCCGTGCGGATCGTGGCAGGTCGCGCAGCTCTCGGTCACCGGGGCGTGTTCCCAGAGGAACGGCCCGCGCTTCTCGGCGTGGCAGCTGACGCACGATTCGGCCAGGGTGCCGCCGGCGGCCAGCAGCTTCACGTTCGAGGCGCCGTGCACGTTGTGGCAGGACGAGCAGGACAGCTTGCCCTCGCGCACCGGCATGTGGTTGAACCTGAGCTGTTTGTTGACGATCGCCCGGTGGCAGGTGGCGCACAGTTCCGCCTCGCCCGCCGCCTTCAGCTGCTTCTCCCCCTTCGCCGCGTGGATGCTGTGGCACGTGGTGCAACCCACGTTGCGCTGGTCGTGCTGGCTGCCCGCCCACAGGGCGTGCTTGGTCCGGAAGTGGCAGCTCGCGCAGACCTCGCTGGCGTCCTTCACCGGCATCGTCCCGAGCGGGCGGATCTTCGTCTTGTCCCCGCCGGCGTCGGCGTGCGCCTTGCCCGGGCCGTGGCAGCCCTCGCACCCCATCGCCTTCTTGGTGTCGCCGTGGCACGCCTGGCACCCGGACGGCGCCATCGGTGTCCCGGCCTTGAATGCGTGCGAATGCGGGCCCGACTTGAGCGCCGCCCCTCGATCCTCGTGGCAGCTCAGGCACGTGGCCGTGCCTGCATACGCCGCATGCGGCGCGGCCTGGATCGGCGGAGCCTTCATCGCCTCCTGGCCCGGCGTCGATGCCGACGCCGACCCCGCCGCAGCGAGCAACCCGATCGCCAAAACGGCGACGAGGCCCCCGCGGACCAAGGTCTTGCTGAGTAAATGCATGGCCTGCTCCTTCAATTGTGACAACGGGCCGATTGGGGGAGTCAGAAAGCCCCAGCGCCAGGCGTCGAAGACGCCCGGGCCTCGTCCAGCAACAGACCAGCCGAGTGCCCGCCGGCGGTGCTGCAATGCGAATGCCGAACAATTGCGCGGGAGCGACTGGCGCGAAGAACAACACTCACTTGTGAATTGTGGCGCAATCTGGCATGGCGGCTGGGGCGTTCCTATACACTACTGACGACGCCCCGGCATCTACTCTCGTTCGCCGCCGGATTTCCGGCAGAACCACTCGGGGATTGTTCCAAATCGTTGGATAGTCCGATCCGAGATTTCGGATCTTGTGAATCGCAGCACAAGCTCGGAATGCCGACTTGTGAACGATCGGACAAGCACGAGGCAACCGGGGCTGTCTGGAATCTGACAGACACCGAAACGGGGCACGGGCTTACGGGTTGGGGGCCGCTACCCCATCTTGTGACAGAGTTCACAATCCTGCTTGATCACACGGCCATCGCTGGTCTTCTTGGTGTCGTCGTGGCAACGGAAGCACCCGGGGAAATCGACGTGCCCGATATTGTTTGGATACGTGCCCCAGGTGACCTTCATGGTGGGAAAGATATTCCGCCGATAAATGTCCTGCGTGGCTGCAATCGCCTTCGCGACCTCCGCTTTCCTCGCCGCAGCCCCCGGCCCGAGTTGCTGGTCGTAGAACGCGGCGAGCCGTGTCCCAATCGCGGCGGCCGCCCCGTCCTGCGACGCATAGCTGGCCTTGAGCGCCGCCACCGCTTCGCGCCGCACGAACGGCAGCGTCGTCGCGATGAGGCCGTTGCCCATCGCGTCGTTCACTGCCCGCTCGGGGGTCGAGTCGAAGCGATGGCTCGGCCGATTGTGGCAGTCCATGCAGTCCATCTGCCGACGTTCGCCCTTCTTCAACTGCTCGTCGGTCACGCCGTCCGCCCGGAACGTTCGAACACCGTTCCGGTCCGCCACCTCCACAGAGACGATCGTCTGTCGCTTCTCGTCGGTGGTGATGTAGCTGACGCGCGTGGACGGCGCCATGTGCCAGTGGATGCCGTGGGCTCCCATGCTCTCGCTGCCGCTGCCGACGTGCAACTGGAGGGTCGTTGTCGATTCCGTGCTGGCCTCGTCCTCGGCGTACTCCCGAACGAGCCTGACCCTGTCGCCGGTGAACTTCTCCGGCCAGTGGCACTGCTCGCACGTATCACGCGCGGGGCGCAGGTTCTGGACCGGCGAGGGAATCGGCTCTGGGTAGGTCTTCAGGGCGACCGCGAACAACTGGCGGGTGCCCGACAACTTCGCCTTCACGAACCACGGCGCGCCAGGCCCGATGTGGCAGGCGACGCAGTGCACCCGGGCGTGCGGGCCGTTCTGGTACGCCGTGAACTCCGGTTGCATCACCGTGTGGCACACCTGGCCGCAGAACTGCGGAGAGTCCATGTACGCCACGCCGCGGAACGCGGCCAGTGAGATGACGACGATGTTGGCGAACGTCAGGAACACGAGCAGGCCGGCGATCCTCCGGGTATACGACCGGTTCAGGTCGATGATCGGCCACGTGATCTCGTCCGGCGGCTTGCCCAGGCGCTCGCGGCGTCGGGAGAGGACGATACCCAGCGGAATCAGCGCGAGGCCACACACGAAGAACCCGGGGAGGATCAGGAAGAACACGATCCCGATGTAGGGGTTCGTCGGCAGCCCGACCAGGTCGGCGAAGAACACCCCGAGAAACAGCAGCGCGCTGACGGTCGTCAGCCAGCTGCCGAACAGGGTCACGGGATGGCGGAAGTGCCTGAACTTCGATTCCCCGGGCATGGCGTTCTCGTCTCCTGCGTCAGCGTGAAGGGCGAGCCGGGACGGCCGCCGCGCCGCGACGACCTACAGCCGTGCGAACAGCACCGCGTAGACAATCAACCCCACCATCACCAGTCCGAAGGTCACCGCGACGAGCGCGACGAACTTCGCCAGCGTGAACACCCAGCCGGGCGCGGGCCCCACCTCGATTTCATCGAGGCGATGGGCGCGCTGCAGCCGCTCGTACTCGGCGGGGCGCTCCTCCATCAACTCGTGATGGCTCACCCGGCCGGTGAAGATCACCGGGTCCATCGGGAACTTGTCTGGCCGCAGGTGGCTGTTGAAGAAGTGAATCGTGAAGATGAACCCCACCGCGAGGAGCCCTTCCTCGCCGTGCACCAGCAGCGCGATGTTGAACCACGATCCGGGCAGGAACTTCGAGAAGAACTCCGGGAACCACAGGACGAGCCCCGATCCGCCGATGATGCCCATCCCCCAGAACACCGCCCAATAGTCGAACTTCTCCCAGTAGGTGAAGTGATCGAAGCGAGGCTGCGGGCCGAGGCGCAGGAACCAGCGGATGTGCGCGAGCATCTCCACGACGTCGCGCGGTTGCGGCGTCATCGACTCCGGCCCCCACAGCACCTCCAGCTCCTTCTTCACGTAGAGGCGATGCATCAGCCGCCAGACGTGCAGGACGAAGCAGGCGATGAGCAGCACCGCGAACGTCCGGTGGAGGATCCCGGCGGACCGGCCGCCGCCGAACAGGCCGGCCAGGCGCACGGCCCACGCGGCGTCGCTGAACAACAGCGGCATGCCCGTGAACGCGAGCCCCAGGAAACTGAACATCAGGACGCCGTGCAGGAGCCGGTTGTACCTGTCGAAGCGCTGGTAGGCCGTCGGTTCGACGGGTGTGGCGCGGGTGTCGTCCATGGGGCTACTCCTGCGAACGCCGGCCGGCGTCGGGGCGTCGGGGCTTCACCTGCACGTCGGGCTTCACCGCACGCGAGGCCCAGAGGGCGGTGTGGATCCCGAAGAACGCGAAAACGCCGATGAGCAGCGCCTCCATGAACTTCGACGCGTAGAACAGCATCGGGTTGCGCGCGTGGCTGTGCCGATCGGCGTGCGGGTCGTACTTCGCGAAGCTCGCACTCGACCCGGGGTGACACTTGCGACACGTCTCGACGACGCGCGCCGACGACACCATCGACCGAGCATCGCTCTTCGGGTAGATGTCGTGGGCCCCGTGGCAGTCGGCGCAGGTGGCCACCCGCATGAAGCCCAGTTGCGTCTCCTGGCCGTGGAACGTGTCGCGAAAGGTACGCGTCGACTCGGGGTGACATGTGCCGCACTCGCGCAGCACGTGGGTCTTCCAGATCGCTCCCTCGGTGCGCTGGATCTGGTGCGCCGAGTGGCACGTCACGCAGACCGGCGCGTCCGGGCGCCCCTTGGCCAGCGCCTCGCCGTGCACGCCGTGCTGGTAGCGGCGCTGGATCCCCTCGTGGCACTTGCCGCAGGTCGCCGGCACGGCGGGCCGGAATACCTTGCTCCCGGGATCGTTCTTCCGCTTGATGTCGTGGGCGTTGTGGCAGTCCTTGCAGTCGGGCGCGACCATCAGGCCGCTCTTGCTGAGCGCCTGCCCGTGGATGCTGTCCTGGAACTGCGCCACCACGTCCCCGATCGCGATCCGGCCCCGCCTGATGATGTCCGCGTTGCCATGACACCGCCCGCACGTCGCGGGCAGGTTCAGGTGATACGTCAGCGAATCCGGATCCTTGGAGCTGCGAATCTCGTGGGTGCCGTGGCAGTCCTTGCAGGCGGCCGCCACGCTCTGCTTAGATGCGCGCCGCGCCTCGGCGTGCACGCCGGCGTCGTACTGTGCTGCAGAGTCGGCATGGCAATTGGCGCAGGCCGCCGGGGCCAGTTTCTCGCCGTGCGGGAAATCGGCCGACCTGGCCAGATCGGCGTGGCAATCCACGCACGCGATGCCGGCCTGCCCGTGGATCGAGGCGGCGAACTTGTCGGGCAACACGGCCACCGAGCGGCCGCTGGCCCCTGTCGCCGATGCGTCCCCGTGACACGCCAGGCAATCGTCGTTGGTGGGCGGCTTGGGCGCGGCCGAAGCGGCCGGCTTCTGCGCCAGCGCCGTCGTGGCGGTCAGGCACGCCGCGATCAGGAAAACCGGAACGGAACTCGTGAATGTCATGGGCGCGAGAGAAGCTGCTGTTGTTGAGAGAAGCCGCATTGTAGCGACGTTACAGCCGTAGCGCAATGACGGCGTCGCACAACCCAGGCACCTAAAACCGGGACCCTCTGTCACCTGACCAGCGGCAGGGGTCCGCGGCCCTGCTGGCCGCGTTCCGCCTGCCCTGCCCGCCTAATCTGTTGCCCGGCTTGGTCGCCCTGTGGAAAAAGGGTCTGGAAGGATGAAGTAATGCAGCTCGACACGACCGGCCGTTTCATGGGCTGACCGGCCGCGGCAGGTCTCTAGTGGATACAAACGCGCGACCTCACCGGGCACAGATCCTCGCATTCAGCGAGCAAGCTCCGACAGGCGCACTCGCCTATCTCAACCGTCGTGTAACGCAATCCTGGTGCCAGCTAGAGCTTCCGCAATCTCCAACGAAAACGCACGTCGAAACTCCGGAATTTGCGGGGAAGCGGCATTCCTCCGGCGTTGATGCCGGGAAGCCGTCATGGGCTGCTGCCGGGGGGCTGGCAGAGAAACGGAAGGGGCCGACGGGAACGCCGGCCTACCCCGCGGTAGACAGCCGACGGAACACCCGGAACTGGCTACCAAGCTGTTTCTGCTCCGCCAGGTAACAGGTCTCGCCGCACTGCACCGAAAAGTGATAGCCGAATTCCGGCTCGTGCGCCGTCACATCCTCCCACTCGTCGTCGAGACCGACGATGGCGTTGGCCGCAGCGGCCACCTGTTCGGCCGTCGATCCTGGGAAACGCTTGTGGAGGACCGCGAGCACTTTTTCTCGGTCGATCATAACTTGATGAAAACCGGGGGAGGCTGGGCGGGGAATGAGGCCGGTGCCGCCGTCCGTCCCGAACGCATGCGGGCCCCCATCCGCATACATCCAAGTCCGACCGGCGACACCGACGAACGCTTCCACTTGATCGCAAGGGCGATGCCATGCGACCGAAAAAGCAAAAACTGCCTGAAATCAGGCCTTCGCGCCCCCGCTGCCCTGCGCCGGGGCGACCGGCGCTGGCGGGATCTCGGTGTTTGCGCCGGGATTTCGTCGCGGCTGCGGCCGCATCCGGCGGGCGAACAGGGGCCGCGCGAGCGCCCGCACCATCCGCCGATACGCCTCGTAGGCGTAGAACCCTGGCGTGCGGGGCGCGAGCAGCGCCGTATCGTCAGGATTGACGACGATGCTCACCTCGATGTTGGGCGCGGCGCCAACCGGAATCCAGTTCCGCCGGCACGCCTGGTAGACGTGCTCCATGATCGGCCGCATCTCTTCGTACTTCGGCGATGGCCACGTCTCCATGTCCGAGCCGACCGTGGGCCGGAAAATGCAGACCGTCGGAAACGCGCCGTGATCGGCGATCCAATCGATCCCCTCGAGCGTCGCCTTGACCGGCTCGACGCCCGCGATGATTTCCCCCGACACCGCCCCCTTCGGCATCCGCTTCGCGCAGTACTCGATCGAATCGAAGAAGATCTGCTGCCCGAGCACACGCTCCTTCCCCGGGCAAATCTTCGCGAACCACTCCGGGTCCATGAACTCCAGGCAGAACGAGAGGTGGTCCACGCCCAGCGCAATCAGCCGGTCGTAGTGGCTGAAGTCCTTCTGGGGCGCCAACTGCGCGCCCACCAGCACGCCCACCTGCTCCTTGAGCGCCGCAATATACGGCTCGGCGAACTGCACGCCGCGGCTCCCCTGGAATCCGGCGTTGAGGTGCACGAACGTAACGTCCGACTCGTCGCGGGCGGCCCGCGCCACCTCGACCACGTCAGAGACGGCCTTGTCCACCACCTCGTGCTCGCCCACGTTGTTGCCGGTGGTGCAGAACCGGCAGTTCAATGGCGGGCTGTAGTTCCAGAAGGTGCAGACCATGTTCACGTAGATCCCGAGGTACGTGCCCTGCAACACGCCGATGCGGTTCATCGGAATCCCGCGGGTCGTGCTCCGCGTATACCAGCCCGGCTCGGGAGGAATCTCGATCGGATAGCGCAACTGGTTCCGCTCGTCGCGCACCCGGTAGCCCTCGCCCGGCGACCCCTCCAGCACATAGGGAGACTCACGCGCGAACGACTCCTCGACCGGCACGTTCACCCAAACCTTGTCCTTGACCCACGACCCGCCGGGGATGACGACCTCGAGGCCTGATCCGAGTCCCGCCCTCGTGCGCGAGATTCCCCGGGCGCCATCCAGGGGCACCTCGCCTGGGATTCGGATCCCATGGCAGAACAAATCGATCTCGAGTTCGCACGCATTCAAGGGCATCAAGGGTCTCCAGGCCGCGCGCCAGTTGAGCCGGCGCCTGGCCTTTGCGAACAGTCTAGCGCAGAGGGCGCGGTCCGCGCGAGGCGGAGAGGCGCCAACATCCCGGCCGCCCGCGCCGCAGGCATCGGGTCGAGGAGGACACGGACGCGCGGATCAGGCCGGCTCCCGATCGAGCACGGTGCGCACCATACGGGCGAGGGCGCCGGACGTGAACGGCTTCTGCAAGAACGGCGTGACGAGATCGAGTTCCTGCCGGCGGATAGTCGTCTCATCTGCATAGCCCGAGAGGTAGATCACCCGCGTCGTGGGATGGGTCGCCCGGACCTCCGCGATGAACGATGGGCCGTCGAGCCGCGGCATCACGACGTCGGTCACCACGAGGTCGATGCGGCGGGACTGCTCGCGCCAGATCGCCAGAGCGTCCTCGCCGTCGCGGGCCTCGAGGACCGAGTACCCGAGGCGTTCGAGGAGAGCCTTGACCAACCGGCGGACCGATTCCTCGTCTTCGACGACGAGGATCGTTTCCGTGCCGGCCGCCGTGTCGAACAGGTTGTAGGCGGTGGCGACGTCCTCCACCGGTTCGGTCACGCGCGGCAGGAAGACCTCGACGGTGGTGCCCGCCCCGCCCCGACTGTCCACCAAGACGAACCCGTCGCTCTGCTGGACGATGCCGTAGACGATGGACAGGCCGAGTCCCGTGCCTTTCCCCTGGGGCTTGGTCGTGAAGAACGGTTCGAACAGGCGGGCCCGTGTCGCCTCGTCCATCCCCACGCCGGTGTCGGTGATGCTGAACGTCGCGTACGAGCCGGCCCGCAGTCCGCGCTCCACGGCTTCGCGTTCGCCGACCTCGACCGACGCCGTGTGAATCGTCAGCGTGCCGCCCCGCGGCATCGCGTCGCGGGCGTTGACGACGAGGTTCATCACCACCTGCTCCATCTGGGAGGGATCCGCTTTGACGTGGCTCGCGCGCCCGGTGCTCAATCGCAAGTCGACGTCCTCTCCGATCAGCCGGCGGAGCATCGGCGTCATCTCCTCGAGGACCGTGTCGAGCGAGAGGACCCTCGGCGCCAGCACCTGCTTGCGGCTGAACGCCAGGAGCTTGCGCGTGAGGCTGGCGGCCCGTTCCCCGGCGCGCCGGATCTCCTCGACCTTGCCGGTCATCGGGTCGTCTGGGTCGAGCCGGTTCAGCACCAGGTCGGAGTACCCGAGGATGGCCGTCAGGAGGTTGTTGAAGTCGTGCGCGATGCCGCCCGCGAGGCGGCCCACCGCTTCCATCTTCTGCGCCTGCCGCAACTGCTCCGCGCTGCGCTGCAACTCCTCTTCGGCGCGCTTGCCGTCGGTGATGTCGGAGACAAACCCTTCCAGTATCATCGGCTGGTCGGACGACGCTTGCGCGGCGCGGCCCTGCTCCCAGACCCATCGCGTCTCGCCGCCGGCGTGCCGGATGCGATAGCCGATCCGGTAGGGCTGCCCCTCGGCGACCGCCTCGCGAACGCCCGCGACAACCGCCTCGCGGTCCTCGTCGAGGATCAGGCTGCCGTACGAGAGACGCCGGTTGCCGACCAGGTCAGAAGGCTCGTATCCGGTCAGCTCGCGGCACCCCTCGCTCACGAAGAGCATGGTCCACTCCGGATCGAGGCAGCACTGGTACGCCATACCGGGTAGGTTGCTCATCAAGGTCGTGAGCATCCGCTGGCTCTCGCGGCTGGCCTGTTCCGCCCGTCGCCGCGCGGTCGTATCCACTACCTGCACGAGCAGGCAGTCCTCTCCCCCGACCCTGAGCGGCACCACCGAGATGAGGCCATCGAAGAAGCCGCCGGACCGACGGCGCAGCCGAACCTCGTGGTTGTGAATCGCGCCCAGCTCCCGGAGGGTCGCCAGCATCTCCTCTCGGCGGGCTGGATTCACCCAGATTCCCAGGTCCGCCGCGGTCCGGCCCAGAACCTCTTCGCGCGTGTACCCCAGCTCACGGAGGAAGACATCGTTCACGTCGAGGTAGGCGCCGTCGGACCGGCGGCTGATGCCCATGATGCCCTGGGCCAATCGGAACACGCGCTCGAATCGCGCTTCCGACTCGCGCAGCGCATCCTCGACGCGCGTGCGCTCGGTGATGTCCATCGCCGACACCAGCACCCGTGACCAGTTCTCTTGGGCCGCCGGGGCCACGGACCACTGGAGCGCCAGCCGGACCTGATCGCCGTTCAGCGTGTAGTTGTTGCCTTCGCTGCTCCACGACCGCTCGCCTCGGGCGAGCGCGAGGATCGCCTGGCGGAACACCTCGCGACCGTCGGCGCCGATGACCCGGTCGAGGCCGGCGAGCAACTGCGACCGCGTCTCGGCGCCGTAGAGCGCAAGCGTCGCCCGGTTCACGTCTACGACCGTGACCGACTCCACGCAGTCGGCCAGCTCGTCGGGGTTCGCGGTGAAGTGCTCGTCGAGGTCGGTGACGCCCAGCGCCCGCAGACGCTCGAGATGCCGCCTGATGCCCGAGAAGTCCTCCTCCCAGAGCGAGACCGGGCTTTCGGCGAACAGCGTCCGGTAGCGTTCCTCGCTCTCCCGAAGCCGGGCGTCGGCCTTGCGCGCGGCGGTCACGTCGTGCAGCGCGCAGTGGATGCGCAGGTGCCCGTGCTCGTCGCGGCCCCTGCGGCCGTCGAGCAGGACGGTCAGGAGCGAGTGATCGGCGCGAACGAGCGTCAACTCCACGTCGTGTACGTCAGCCGTCGCGATCACGCGCCTGAATCTCGACTCGTAGGCCTTGAGGCTCGACGGCGTCAGCAGGTCCGAGAATCGCCGGCCGATCGTCTGGCCCCGCGTGAGGCCGGTCAGTGCCAGCCACGCGTCGTTCACCATGACCAGCGTGCCGTGCTCGGACAGCGACTGATACGCGAGCGGCAGGTACTGATAGAGCAGCCGGAAGCGCTCCTCGCTTTCCCGCAGCGCTTGTTCGGCCTCGTGCCGCTTCGACACGTCGCGCACGATCGCCTGGATGCCTCCGTCCTCGAAGGCGCGAGCGCTCACTTCCGCCATGAGCACGGTGCCGTCCTTGCAAAGGATCCGGCGGTCGGTGACGACGCCGCTTCCCGCGCGGAGTTCCGGCAGCCTCAACGGCATCATCGCGAGGTCGTCGGGCAGGACCAGTTCATCCACCCGCTTCTGCAGCAGCTCCTCGCGCGAGTACCCGGTGAGGCGGCAGGCCGCCGTGTTCACATCCACCAGGCGGAGTGCTGCATCGGCGATGACGATGCCGTCCGACGCGTGTTCGACCAACTGCGTGTACCGCCGCTCGGCCCGAGCCAGCGCCTCCTGGGCCTGGCGCCACTCGCTGAGGTCGAACGACATGGTGGCCGCGAGGCGCTGATTGTCGGCGTCGGTGAGCGGGAACTTGACCGTGAGCCAGCAGCGCTGTCGTCCGTCGGACAAGGTCACCGGATCCACCGACTGTTGCGGCGCGCCCGTGACCAGCACCTGCGCGTCTTCCTCGCGGAGACGATCGGCGCACTCCTGGGACCAGAAGCGGGCGTCGGTGAGTCCGCGCCACTCGCCCGATTGCAGCCCGAAGTACCGCTCCATCGTCGCGTTGGCGTAGACGAACCCTCCCGAGCCGTTCTTCGCGAACGCGATCGCAGGGCTGTTGTCCATGAAGGCGCGGAAGCGCTCTTCGCTGCCCCGCAGCGCCTGCTCGGCACGGTCGCGCTCCGCCTGTCGCGCCTGCAGCCCGCTCGCCATCTCGTCGAACGCCCGCGCCAGTTCGCTCAACTCGCCGTGGTCGTAGGGCAGCCGGGTGCGCGCCGCCGGGTCGCCCGCCGCCAGCTTCTTCGTCGCGTCCAGCAGCGACGCGACGCGCCTGAGGACGAACCGCTCGGCCCCGAACCACGCAGCCCCGAGCGTGAGCACCATCACCATGAACAACGCGAGCAGGTGGCGGGTCTGGATGCGATCGACGGCCCCGTATGCCACGTTCCGCGGGATCCCGATGGCCAGGCGAAGGCCGGTCTCGACTCGGCCATGCACCAGCGTGAAGGCGTACACCCGCGAGTCGCCATCCTCGCCCGCCAGTTCAATCGTCCCTTCGCGCTGCTGCTGCATCCGCGACGTCAACGCCCCTTCCGGCAGGCCGCGCCCGAGGACCCCGGCGGCCTCCGGGTACCGCGCGACAACCACGCCGCGGCGATCGACCAGGACCACCACTGCGCCGGGAGGCAACTGGGCCGTGGCAGCGATTTGATTCAGCCAGGTGACGTCGAGACCGGCGGCGAGGACCGACACCAGGCGGCCGTCCCCATCGGTCACGGGCCAGGCGGCCACGACCACGTGCTTGCCGGTCAGCTGGCCCAGCTGGTAGTCGCCCAGCGCAAAATCCCCGGTGGTGGACGCTCGCTGGAACCAGGGTCGGTCCGAGAAATTGGTCGGATGGTCCGCGGGAGGTGTGCTCACCACGACGTTGCCGGCCGGATCGAGCACCGAGAAACTGGTGTAGCCCCGGTACAGCTTCATCAGGAGCGCGAAGAACGTGCGCGATCGCTGCGGGTCGCCCGTCACGACTTCGGGCACCCCTGCAAGATCCGAGAGGATCTGCCGCGTCCCTTCGATAATCCGTTCCTGGTCGTTGGCCACGATCCGGGCCAGGGCTACCGTGTCGGTCGCCACGCTCGCCCGCTGCCGCTGTCGGTTCTCCCACCCGGTGTACCAGCTCAGCGCGAAGGCCGGCAGCACCGCCAGGAACACGAGGAGCAGGAGTCGCCCTCGGAGTCCGGAGAGAAATGGACGTGGCACGTGTTCTCCTGAGTGGCGATGGACGTTGGGGCGATGCCGAACGGCGCGAGCGCGGCAGGCTGGGGCCACTTCGGCCCGAACATTGTAGAACCAGCTGGTGAAAAATCAAACCGGACGCTGGCCTCGAACTTGCGAAGCTAGAGGGAAAGGGGCGAAAAAACGCCAGTCCCCCCTCCATCCACCACCAGACTCAGCGAATTGCCGACAATCCGGTGGCAGAAGTCACGAGAATCCGGCGCGATCGGGGTTGAGCCATGCTACCGCTCCAAGAAGGTCTCGTCTACGGTCCGGTCCGTTCACGCCGCCTGGGCCACTCGCTCTGCATCAACATCCTGCCGCGGCACGTGAAAGCCTGCACCTTCAACTGCAGCTACTGTCAGTATGGCTGGACGAAGGCGCCGGTGCGCGAGGCCGCCGACGTCGTCGAAACCTGGCCGTCGCCAGGCGCCATTGCCAAAGCGGTCGCGCGGCGGCTCCAGCGCCTGCTTGGAACGAAAGATGCCCCCGACCGTCTCACCCTCGCGGGCAGCGGCGAGCCGACCCTGCACCCGCAGTTCCAGGACGTCGTCACAGCTCTGCGGGCACTGCGCAACACGATGGCCCCCCACCTTCCTCTCGCGGTGCTCTCCAACTCGGGGACGCTCGATCTGCCGGGTGTCCTGCCGGCACTGAACGACCTCGACGAACGGTACATGAAGCTCGACGGGGGGGAATCGGCTATTCTCCGCCGCGTGAACGCCGCCACCGTTCCGGTGGAGCGCATCGTCGAAGGCCTCAAGCGTTTGAAGAGCGTGGTGATCCAGGCGATGTTCGTCCGAGATCGCTTGGGGCGGATTGACAACGCGACCGACCTTGCCGTCGTCAACTGGATTGGCGTTCTGCAACTGATCGCGCCGAAGGCGGTGCACATCTGCTCGATCGACAAGCCCCCGGCGTGGCCCTACCTGCAGGTAGTCCCGCTGCCGAGGCTGCAGGAGATCGCTCGTCGGGCCCAGGCGGTCGGCCTCGACGCGATGGCGTTTGGCGGCGTGGGCCGAGGAACCGCAACTCGCTAGCGAAGCTCCACCTACCGCCAAACTGAGGTTTGGTGCGTCCGGGGCCCGCCACCGCTCGGGAGACCTCACACCGCCGAGATCGGAGACGCGGCCATCGCGGATCTTCGCGGTCGGGCGCGGACGGCTACGACGGGAACACTTTCTCGAACCAGCTTCCGGCGCACCCCTCGGCGATTGGAACGAAGCCGCGGGACCGCAGCAGGTGCGCTGTGAGCGCAGCTCTTGGAAGCAGGACGAGACGACGGCCACCGCCAGCAAGGCAGGCGATCTCGAGGGCGTCGAGAAGTGCCGTGGCGATTTGATCGAGCGTGCAACGGGTGGTCGCGTCCACGCCGAACTCGTGCACCCGCAACTCGCCGTCGAAGCGCTCATACGCGGCAAGACCGACCACCCGGCTCCGGCATGCCGCCACGACCCGGCCGCTGTTCCTCAACCGTTCCCGGCGGGCGGGCGTGAGCCGCCGGCCGCGAAACAGGCGCCGCAAATCCGTCGGTGCCAGGCAGGCGGCATCAGGGCCGACCACGCGCACCTGCACGGGACTCACGTATGGGGTCGGGGCCTCTTCCATCAGCATCTGCACGCCCGGGGTCTGGAGCAACCGCGGTGCCAAACCCGGTTCCTGCTGGAATTGGCGTATTTTCTCAGGATTTCTATGCTGATCGAGTCCGGCTCGCCGGCATTCCGGCAAAACACCCGGTAATTTTGCCGATGTCTCGTCACGAGACATCTTCCAAAGCCTCCACTAATCTCCGCAACGACCGTCTCGGCGGTCTGAGGCGGAGTTCCACTGGCCATCTCCGCCAGCACGGTCAGACGTGATGCGGCCGTCCACCAGTTCGATGATGCGGTCGCACCGGGCGGCCAGGCGCGGGTCGTGGGTCACGATGAGGAAGGCGGTCCCCTGTTCCCGGTTGAACTGCCGAAGCAGCGCAAACACCTGGTCACCGCTCTGGGTGTCGAGGTTCCCGGTCGGTTCGTCGGCCAGCACCAGGGCAGGTGTCATCGACAGGGCGCGGGCGACCGCCACGCGCTGCTGCTGGCCACCCGAGAGGTCGGTCACCCGGTTGTGCATCCGATCGGCCAGGCCGACCCGCTCCAGCAGGCCAACAGCGTGGCCCCGCATCTCGTCGTCCGCCCGGCCGCGGTCGGCGAGTATCGGCATCATCACATTTTCCACGGCGGTGAACGCGGGCAGCAGGTGATGAAACTGGAACACGAACCCGATCGTGCGCCCGCGCAACCGGCCGAGCGCACGCTGGCCGAGTTCCCCGGTGTCGCCGCCGCGAAGCAGGATCCGGCCGCTCGTGGGCCGGTCGAGCAGGCCGAGCAGGTGCAGCAGCGTGCTCTTCCCGGAGCCCGAAGGGCCGATCAACGCGGTGAACTCCCCTGGCGACAGCGTGAACGAGATGCCGTGCAGCACGCGCGTGACGACGCGTTCGCCGTAGTCCTTCGTGACATCCTCGAGCCGCAGGAGGGGATCATCCATACCTGATCACCTCCACCGGGTCGAGCCGCGCGGCGCGATGCGCTGGGGCGGCGGCGGCCACGATGCCGGTGATGGTGGCAATGATGGACGCGCGCAGGAACAGGGCGAGGTTCAGATCGACCGGGAACGTGGGCGACCCATCGGGGTTCTTGGCCAGGCTGGCAAAGAATAGCGAAAGGCCGGCGCCGAGCGCGACGCCGAGGACCGACCCAACGAGGCCGACGAGCGCGCCTTCGATCAGGAACACACGGATGATTCGCCGCGTCGGCGTTCCCATCGCTTTCAGGATTCCGATCTCACGCGACTTTTGCACGACAGAGACGACCAGCACGCTCGCAATCCCCAGCGCCACCGCGATGATGACGAACAGCTGGATCATGTAGCTCGAGCTGTTCTGCGACCGCAGGCCCACCAGGAGTTGGGTGTTCGTCTTCATCCAGCTATCGGCCTCGAGCCCGGTTCGGGCCGAGAGGCGCTGGGCGATCGATTCCGCCGAGAAGATGTCGGCCACCTTCACCTCGATGGTCGACACCCCGCCGATCAGGTCGAGCAGCGTCTGCCCCGATCGGAGGGAGACGAATACCCACCGCTCGTTGGCGTCCTTGTTGCCGATGTCGAAGATCCCGCGGATGGTGAACACCTCGCTGCGGTCGTCGGGTGCGCTCAGCCGGATCTTGTCCCCCACGGTCAACCCGAGCGCGGCGGCCAGTTCGCTGCCGACCACCGCGTCGGTGCCGGTGATGTCGAATCGTCCCGCGGTGATCTTCGACCCGACGTCGATGATGCGGAGAAAGCCCGCCGGGTCCACGCCTCGAATCAGCACCGCGCGATTGGCCGTCCCCTGCCTCGCGAATGCCGACCCGGTGACGGTCGGGGTCAGGGCGACGACGCCCGGCATCCGCTCGACCGACTCGAGCACCTGCTGCCACTGGAGAATCGAGCGCAGGCGCTGCGCCGGGCGTTCGACGTGCGCGGTCACGGCCACAGGGCCGTCGCGCTCGAGCAGGGGCCGCGGCATCTCGTCCGGCCGCCTGAGCACGATGTGCGCCTGTGTGCCGAGCGTACGATCGATGAGGCTGACCTGCAGGCCGCTGATGAGGGCCGAGAGGAACACGATGACGCCGACCCCGACGGCCACCCCTGCCAGGATCAATAGCGACTGTGCGCGCCCCTCCCGGAGATACCGGATGGCGACGATCCACTCGAATGGCACGGCTACCTCCCCGCCGCGAGCGCGGCCAGCCGCGTGCCGGGGACAGGGTTCCCGGACGAGATCGGGATCACCAGTTCACCGTCCCGCGCGCCACCGAGAATCTCGACGAACGCATCGCCGCGAAGCCCCGTGCGAACCGACCGACGTTCGACCACCCCGTTCACCAGGGCCAGGAGCCATGGGGACCGCCCGGTCACGTCGCGCACGCAGTCGGCGGGCAGGACCAGCGCCTCGCCGCGCCGTCCCGCCTCGAGTTCGACCGACACCGTCATGTCCGGACGCAGCGTCAGGGGCGGCGAGGGCACCGACAAGCGCACCTCCACGGTGCCGCGCTGCGGGTCTACGGCCGCGCCGATGAAGCCGACCGTCGCGGGGAACGACTCCGCGGGATAGGCATCAGCCGACGCGGTGGCGGGCTGCCCGATCCAGATGGCGGCCAGGTTTCTCTCGTCGGGCTCGATCGTCAGGAGCGTCGGGCCGTCCACGGCCAGCACGAGGAGCGTCTTTCCGGGCTGGACGATGTCGCCCGCCTCGACGCTGCGGTCGATGATCACGCCGGCGCCGTTCGCGCGGACGATCGTCTGGCCCAGACGAGTCGCGGCACCCGCTTCCGCCGCCCGCGCCTGATCGAGCGCGGCGCGCACGGTGCGCTCATCCACGCCCGCCGGGCCGCTTCCGGTCTGCTGCACGGTGGCGGCCTGGAGCTGGCTGCGCGCCATGGCGACGGCCTTCTTCGCATCGTCAAGCTGGGTCGCGGTGACGATGCCGTCGTCGGAGAGCCTCTGCGTTCGCTGCCACTCCCGTTCGGCGCGCTCGAAGGTGAGGCGTGCCTGCGTGAGCCCCTCGACGGCGAGCGGGAGGCCGACGCTCCGCAGTTGATCGAGCCTCACGGCCGCCTGGCTGACGGCGGCTCGCGCCTGCGCCATCGCCGCGCGCGCCTCGGCGTCGTCCAGACGCAGCAGTTCCTGCCCCGCGCGCACCCGCTGGCCATCTTCGAC
>Ga0209745_1000695_pt1 | contig 20419 bp, 17 predicted proteins | sample BarGraNGADG00312_FD_184495 | JGI IMG/M metagenome (GOLD analysis project Ga0209745, IMG submission 184495) | Arctic peat soil microbial communities from Barrow, Alaska - Barrow Graham LP Ref core NGADG0004-312 (SPAdes) (version 2) | ecosystem: Environmental > Terrestrial > Soil > Wetlands > Peat...
CAATGACAACATGGATCTGGCCGAAAATTTCCTCAAGTATCTCATAAAATATGCTCTTGACAACTGCAGGGAAGACCTGGAGTTCCTTAACAAGATGATCGACAAAGATCTTATTGAGCGCCTGGAGTTTGTTCTTGCGAACAGTTTTGTGAGGCTGACATATACCGAAGCCATTAAGATACTCGAGGCGGCTGACCGGAAGTGGGAGTACCCTGTCGGGTGGGGGCGTGACCTGCAGGCAGAGCATGAGCGGTACCTGGTGGAGCAGCACTTCAAATGTCCGGTCATACTTACCGACTATCCGAAGACCATAAAGGCCTTTTATATGAAAATGAATGACGATGATCTGACTGTCAGAGCCATGGATGTTCTCTTCCCGGGCATCGGGGAGATCATCGGGGGATCTCAGAGAGAGGAGGATCTTGATAAGCTGACGCGAAGGATTGAAGAACTGAAGCTGCCCGTCAAAGACCTGTGGTGGTATCTTGACACGAGGAGATTCGGAACGGCACCCCATTCAGGGTTTGGCCTTGGCTTTGAGCGACTGATACTTTTTATGACGGGTATGGGGAATATCCGTGATGTAATACCTTTCCCGCGTACTCCGCGTAACGCTGAGTTTTAGTGAGTTAGGAGATCAAGAGCATGCTCGACCAGAAATTACAGCAGAAACTGCTCCAGAAGCTGTCACCGCAGCAGATACAGATGATCAAGCTGCTGGAGGTACCTGCCATGCAGATTGAGCAGCGTATCAAGAAGGAGCTGGAGGAGAATCCCGCACTGGAAGAGGGAGAAGAAGGAGAAGAGGGTGAGGATCAGGGCGAGGATGAAGATGAAATAACAGAGGAACAGGAGGAGCGTGAGCAGGATGAATTCGGGCTTGATGACTATCTCAATGACGAAGATATTCCTGATTACCGTCTGCAGATGAACAATACATCAAAGGATGAGGAGCGGAGGGAGGAGATCCCTTATTCAGCCGGATCGTCATTCCATGAGAGCCTTACCTCACAATTCAATCTCAGAGCTGACACCGAAAGGCAGGAGACCCTTGGTGAATATATCATAGGGAATATCGATGATGATGGCTATCTCCGTAGAGAGGTGGATAATATGGTTGATGACCTTGCCTTCCTTCAGAACATAACAACTGACGTGAAAGAGCTGAACGATGTGCTTTCGATCATCCAGGACCTCGATCCCCCGGGAGTGGGAGCACGTGACCTGCGTGAATGCCTGTTGCTGCAGATAGAAAGGAAAGACCTTTCGTCTCCTGAAATACTTCTCACAAAAACTGTTTTAAAGGATTACTTTGATGAGTTCTCAAAGCGCCATTATGAGAAGATAATGACGAAGCTCATGATCAGCGAAGACGACATGAAGAGTGTCATCGACGAGGTGCTGAAGCTGAACCCGAAGCCCGGAGGGGCAGTAAATGACCCGTACCACAAGACGGCACAGCATATTATTCCCGACTTCATTCTTGAGCTGACTGACGGCTCGCTGGAGCTCAGCCTTAACAACCGCAATATCCCGGAGCTGAAAATCAGCAAGAGCTACAACGAGATGCTCGAGACATATTCACGTGACAAGGCGGCCGGCAAGCAGAACCGGGATGCCATTATGTTCGTGAAACAGAAGCTAGATTCCGCAAAGTGGTTCATCGATGCGATGAGACAGAGGCAGAATACTCTTCTGCTGACAATGAACGCCATACTGGAATACCAGAAAGAATATTTTTATGAGGGTGACGACACCAAACTGCGGCCGATGATACTGAAAGATGTGGCCGAGATGACGGGACTTGATATATCTACAGTATCACGTGTGGCGAACAGTAAATACATCCAGACTCATTTCGGGATTTATCCGCTGAAATTCTTTTTCTCCGAGGGTATGCAGACAGATGCCGGCGACGAGGTCTCGACCCGGGAGATAAAGAGGATCCTTCAGGAATGCCTGAGCAGCGAAGACAAGCGAAAGCCCCTGACGGATGAGAAACTGACTGAGATTCTTCAGGAGAAGGGTTACCTGATTGCACGCCGGACAGTCGCCAAATACCGCGAGCAACTGAATATTCCTGTAGCAAGGATGAGAAAGGAGATGAAATGAGTTCCGGAGAGAAACAGTGGATCAGTAAGACATCGAAGATATTTTCGGTGGTTTTTCATCCCGTCTTCATCCCGCTGTACGGACTGCTCCTTATTTACAGCTCACCCACACTCCTCTCATTCATCCCGGCGCGTTTGAAGTGGACTATTTTTTTAATGGTTCTGGCAAATAATGTTATCCTGCCGCTGTCATTGGCTGCCATCCTGTATTTGCGCGGAGCCATAAAGACTTTTAATGCGCGTGACCGGAACGAGAGGGTTGTGCTGTTGACCTTCGCCCTGCTTATGTACACCATCACCGCGATACTGTTATTAAGAATCCAGGTACCGAACCTTTTCAGAGCATATTTTATCTCCATAGCATTTGTGACACTTGTCACTCTTATTATCACAGCCATCTACAGGATATCACTTCACGCTGCCGGCTTCGGAGGGTTGCTTTCACTTTTAATCTTCATGATCATTCTTTATGATATCAGATCAGTCTGGCAGCTGGTAATCGTTGTGCTGATCGGGGGAGGAGTGATGTCATCAAGGCTGTATCTTGATGATCACACGCCGACGGAGACCTGGACAGGATTGTTTGCCGGGGCGGGTGTTATGGCGTTAACTCTTTATATTCTGCTCAAGTAAAAGCCTGACGGCCTCCTCCATCAGAGGGCCGGTTTCGGGGAAACAGGGCCCTTGTGCTCCCTGCGCCTCAGGTGAGATGTCATGCAGACGTTCCAGATCGTTCTGCTTCACAGTTATGAAACCATGGCGCCCATTATGGTACTGCCCCAGGTATTCCTGTTCCGTCTGTCCCGGTGTGGGAATTATCACCCCTCCTTTTCCCAGTGACACAAGCTCCATGACAGATGAGTAACCGGCACGGGAGATGACCAGCGAGCTCCCTGAAATGACCTGCTTCATAGTTGCTGTGTCAGGGTTAGTCATGAAAGTGATATCATCGCGATTTTCAGGGACACAGGGTGCAGGGCTCCCGCTCAGAATGACAAGGTGAATGCCGGACAGGACCCTGATTATTTTTTCAAAAAGCAGCGAGCGCTGCGGTTCGGGCCCTGAAAGGATCAGGCAATAATACGGATGCGGCAGATTTATCTTTGACTCACCCGTTGTTGCTCCGCTGAACCTTGAGAGCGGTCCCATGTAGAAAACATTATCAGGCAGTTTCAGCTGATGTGAGAGACGTCCAGAAAGGTTTTCATTACCGGGGTAATCGGGTACCAGGCATAAGTCAAAATTGCTGATGATCTTCCTGTTAAGCCAGGCTGCTGCCGGCTCAAGCAACTTCAGCCATTTCGGGAATGGTATCCGCAGCTGATGTGTCACGAAAACGGAGAATATATCTTTATGAAAGAAACCGAACCTGTTATCTGAAATGATAATATCAGGCTTCAGGCTGCGGGCGAGGTGTTTAAGCGCCGAATATTCCCGGAATGCTGCCGCGACTATCTGAGGCAACTGCAGGAAGATGCTGATATACTGTGGAAGAAAACCGGAGTACCGTATTCTTACTCCGGGAAGTTCAATGATTTTTATACCCGGGAGATCTTTTTCAATCACCGGAATAATGCTCTTGTCAACGCCGAAGATGATCTCGTTTCCCCTTCTCCTGAGCTCAAGGGCCAGGGGGATCATTCTGCCGGCATGGCCTAATCCCCAGTTCAGAGGGCTGATAAGAATTCTTCTGCCGTCCATGACGCTCAACCGGAGACAGATGCCGGAATACCCATGGCTTTAACCCGTGCCGCGATGGCGTTCAGCTCGGCGACAGGCACCTTTTTCAGGTCGTTGCCCAGCGGTGTGTCACGGTCAATAGTATATATCATGACGGACTGCGGCTTTAGCTTCCCGATCGCAGCAAGCCAGGCATCAACCTCTGCAGGTGTGGCGTTGTCGATGACCTCGCCGTGGTATTTACCTCTTACAAAGAGAGACTGGATGATGAACCTGCCGTCAAAGTCCATGACATTGCGGGCCAGAGCTTCCGGATCATATCTGCCGTGTGGCTGGTTCAGTTTCTTTACTGTATCCGGAAAGGCCGAATCAAGCTTCAGGATATTCATGTCCACTTTCCTGAGGGCTTCCCTTACTGCCTTCCTGTGAAGGGTGGATCCGTTTGACAGCACAGATATTTTTGCAGAGGGGAAGAATTCATCACGAAGTGTGATGGAGTCATCGATAATTCCTTTGAATTCAGGGTGCATGGTAGGCTCTCCGTTACCGGCATAGGTGATCACATCCGGCGTGGTGCCCTGCTCTCTCATGGCGGATAATTTTTCCCTTAGGGCATCACGGACCCCGGCGCGTGAAGGGAGCTTCACCGACGGTCCCGCACCGCAGGTTGTCCAGCCGCACTCGCAGTAGATACAGTCGAATGAACATACCTTGCGGTCAACGGGAAGCAGGTTTATTCCCAGTGAGACGCCTAACCTGCGGCTACGGACAGGTCCGAATACTATGCTGTCAAAAAGGAAAGTTGACATTAATCGTTAAGGTTCAGGCTGCAAATTTACAATAATCTGCGCACCCTGCTGTCCGGCAGAAGGCGTAACCGGGCCAGGTCAACCTTCTCAATGAGCAGGAGGCCCGGCTTTTTGCCGGGCTCTATCGATCCCAGGGTACCATCCATCTCCAGCGCCCTTGCACCGTTGATTGTTCCCCACCGTATGATTTCATCAAGAGCGATCGCGGGTGCAGCTTCATGCAGAAGTTTAAGTTCGCCCAGTATGCTCAGGTGATCGGTTGAGGCAAGGCTGTCAGTTCCGGCGACAATACGTCCGGAAGCTTTTGCCAAAAATTTGACCGGAGGCATTTTGCCGGAGATATGCATGTTTGACGAGGGGCACAGGCAGAACCAGATATTGGGCACAGATGCAAGCTTCTCCATCTCATCTTCAGAGAGGACTGTATTATGAACAAGTATCAGCCGTGATGTCAGGTTTGACAGGGTGATGGCTGTCTCAATATGCCCCTGTGCCATTTTTCTTTCGTCATCAGACTCCAGGAAATGAAGAGATGTGACGGACGATGAACGGATATGTTCCTTTATCAGGTGGAAAAGGGGCTGTGAAACCGAATAGACTGAATGAGGGGTGATTTGGCAGGGAAGTCCTGCTGCGTCTGCCGCTGATGCCAGTTCGAGGGCCAGAGCAATATGCCTGGTTGCCAGCAAAGGATCAAGGCCAAATACCTCAATGAAGGTAAGGTACCTGATGGTGCTTGTACTCTTAATATTAAATGTCAGGGAATTATTGCTGATGTCTCCGCAGGCTACCACACCCTCCCGGTACATTTCATTATCAGCATTGCGTGCTGCCCTGATGATGTCTGCCGTCTCAGCATCACGCTGCTGCCTGACACCGGTGATAAATTCAGTCAGTCCCCCGCCTGCAGGGAGAGTGTTATGCATGTGTGAAAGCTCAAGATGTGAGTGGCAGTTTACCAATCCGGGTATGATGATGCCGTTATAAAACTCCGTGCCGGATTTTTCTGCCAGATCTCCCCCGGTATCTTCGACAGAAAGGATGGTGCCATCACTGGCGGCGGTCACGACTCCCCGTCGGAGAGGCTTGCCGGCAGAGGTAAAAACATATTGTGCCGAGATCCTGCGCATCACTGCTGCTTCACCTTTTCTTTTTCAAGCTTAAGGCTTATGTTGCTGATGGTGGCATGCTTCTTCCATGTGCCTTGCCGGGCGGTGTGATTCATCAGCCATCCCCTGATACGGGTATTCCCGGCAGTTCCAAGGGTCTTCCTTACTTCAATCTTCTTTAACTGTCCGTTCTTTTCAAGCCTGATCTCATCCCAGTCGTTACGCACCTCCACACCCAGGCTGTCAGAGGTAAAGAAGTAAACTGTAACCCTGGGATCAAAGCTTTCATCGTCTTCGTAAACCAGGATATCTGCCCTGAGTACGTACTCACCGGGAGCTTCCGCAGGAATGTCAAACCAGATCGAATCTCTCGAAGACTCGCCGGGGAAGGTATATTCGGCTTTTCCCGTCCAGAGATTTTCAGGAATTGAATCTGCAACTATGCGCTCATTCTCTACCTTCACCTCAAGGGCGAGAAGGTTACCGGTAACCCGGTCATAGATCTTTGCAAGCTTCTTCGGTTTGTTTTTGAAGTAATACTGTATGGTTGTTTCCAGCTGCTCGTACGTGTAGCCGTGACTCCTGATCACATCAATATAGTTCAGTATTGAATCTCTCTGGCCCCATGTTTCTCTGATTGTCTGGACATCCATCATTCCGGTGGTGAGGTATGTATCTGTGAGAATAGCCACCAGCTTGTCTTCCGGAATGCGCATCTTTCTTTCAGGCTTATTGGTGCCAGAAGGTGTGCATGCCATCAGCATGCATATGGCAGCAGCGTATAATATGATAATTTTCCGGCTCATTTCTGCTCCTTTTTGTTCTCTTTAAGGTATCTCCTGGAGAGGTAATGAACGGGGTACCAGGCTGCTCCGTAACCGATGGCCATAACCGTCACTGCGACTAAAAAGAAATCTATCAGGTGCATCCTGACGGGATAAGCATCGATAAGCAAAGACTCTCCGGCCAGCTTCACAATGCCAAAGTGCTGCTGTGCGGCGCAGATCAGAAAACCTAATGCCAGTCCCAGGCAGGTGCCGATGAACGAGATCATCCATCCCTCATAGATGAAGATGCGTTTGATCAGGGAGTTATCGGCGCCCAGGCTCTTAAGTATTCTTATATCCCTTTCCTTTTCGATTATCAGCATTGTCAGCGAACCTATGATATTGAACGATGCTATAATGAGAATAAAGGTCAGGATGACATAGATGGCCAGCCGCTCGGCCTTCATGACTTTATAGAACATCTCCTGCTGTTCGTACCTGTTTTGTACCAGGAAGTCGTGACCCATGACATCCTTAATGTCTTTCTGTGTCTTTTTCAGGTCGGAGCCCGGTCTCATCCTGACTTCTATGGAGCTTACCTCTGTGGGATAATCCAGCAGTTCACGGGCGAAGTCAATAGGAATGAATATGTATTTTGAGTCAAACTCCTGTTCGACAGCGAAGATGCCGGAAATGAAGATATATTTTCTCGTGAACTCATTTTCGGGGTTCAGTGTGAGGTGTGCCTTACGGTCAGGTATATAGATTGCCAGCGGCGAGACAAAATTAAGCCTCATTCCAAGGTAGTTGGCGACACCAAGTCCTGCCACGGCATAAGGTCTTCCGTTCTCAGCAGTGAGTATAAAATCACCATCCCACATTGCGGTGTCGAGGTCGGTAACCTCACCGTAGTTAGGTGATACTCCCTTAACAGTGGCGATATATTGCTGTTCGTCATATCTGAGAAGGGCGTTTTCCTCAAGGGTCTCGGCCCATACTTCCACGCCGTTGACAGCGGACAGTCTTTGAAGAGTAAGGGAATCGGGAGTAAAGACCTTGCCTTTGACGGGTGTTATCCTGATTTCCGGATCTGAGGTACTGAAGATACCCTTTACCATATCCTCAAGACCGTTAAATACAGAAAGGATGGTTATCAGTGCCAGTGTCCCGACGGTTACTCCGGCCACGGAGATAGATGAAATAACATTAATGGCGTTTCGCGATTTTCTGGCGAAAAGATATCTTTTGGCTATGTACAGTGACAGCTTCATCTGCTTTTTCCGGCAACAACCAGTAACCCTGTTCCTTTGTTGTGCGTGATATTCAAATCAATACAGTTCAGCAGAAGGACAAAGGGCATGACGGCAAGATAATAGAAAGGGAGGAGAATGTAGAACAGTCTTGAAGCTGTGAGCATGATAACGGGGTATTTCATGGAAAGTCTCCATGCCAGGCTTCCCGGCCAGCCGTATGTATATGAGACAGATACCTTACCAAAGCCAGCATCGAGGAGTTTTTCCGTGATCGCGGTTTTGCTGTAACCATCGCGCACATGTTCACCTATGAATGACGTTTCATTTTCCGAATGAACGTCCGAACCGCCCAGGTCAGAAGGGGTTGAGATAACAAGATATCCATCAGGATTCATCATGCTGAAGAAGGAGCTGAAGACTTTGCGGTCTTCCTCAATATGTTCCATCACATCGACGCAAAGCACCAGGTCATATTTTCCTGTACTGGTCCATGTCACCAGGTCAGCCTCAATAACCCGGACCCTGCCGTCAAGGCCTTCACCGCTGAAAAAAGTGCCGCAGTCAGCGACCTGTTCACTCTTAATGTCTGCGGCGGTGATATGCCAGCCCGGAAATTTTCCGGCCATACGCCATGTATATTGGCCGAAACCCATTCCGGCGTCCAGCACCTCTGATGATGAAGGGAGCTTCATGCTTAATTTTTTCAGAGCTTTTCTGACATGCCATGAACGCAGCAGAAGAATATCAAGGAGCATGTAAAAAATCTTTCGCAGCAGCGGGTGACGGTTGAAATGACGTCCGAGAGGCTCTTTTATGGGGTCATAATCCATCAGCCTTATTCCTTAAGCAGATTACTGATTTTGTCAATATAGTCATTACTGTCATCGATGAAGAAGGCTATCTCCGGCACTATACGCAGCTGATTGCGCACTTTCTGACCGAGCTCATACCTGATTCGCGGCACGTGGCTTCTTAAACTTTCCAGGATCTCATCAGACTTTTCTGAGGGAAAAATGCTGATCCATGTTTTTGCGAGTGAAAGATCAGGGCTGACACGTACTGTTGTCACAGAGATCATTTTCCCGGGTGCAAGCTCTCCGGAATGATGAAGTATTATCTCAGCAAGTTCCTTTTGTACAAGTCTTGCAACCTTCTTCTGCCGTGTTGATTCCATGATAAATGATTTTCACCGCTAAAATACAAAAATAGTTAGAGCGGGATGTCTTCCGGGGCTTTCCCGGAAAGATAACCCGCGGGGATCAAATTCGTTATTTATCTCTATTTTTGTGGCGACAAAAAATTCTTATGGATACAGTAGTAAGCGGCATACGTTCAACAGGCAATCTTCACCTCGGCAATTATTTCGGTGCCCTGAAAAATTTTCTCAGGATGCAGGATGAGAATAACTGTTATTTTTTTATAGCTGATTATCACTCACTTACCACGCATCCGCACCCCGATGATATCCACAGTAACATAAAACAGGTATTGGCTGAGTACCTTGCATGCGGCATTGACCCCGAGAAGGCCACCATATATGTTCAGAGTGATGTCCCGGAGGTTTCTGAGCTTTACCTTCTCCTGAACATGAATGCATATGTTGGTGAGCTGGAGCGTACCACATCGTTTAAGGAGAAGATCCGCCTGCATCCTGACAACATAAATGCCGGCCTTCTGACCTATCCTGTACTTATGGCTGCTGACATCATCATCCACAAGGCACACAAGGTGCCTGTTGGCAAGGATCAGGAGCAGCATCTTGAGATGACCCGGCGCTTTGCCCGTCGTTTCAACACGATGTACGGTGTCGAATATTTTCCGGAGCCCGATGCCTACAATTTCGGGAAGCAGCTTATCAAGATCCCGGGTCTTGACGGAACAGGCAAGATGGGAAAGAGCGAAGGCAACGGCATCTTCCTTGCTGACACGCCATCAGAGATCAGGAAGAAAGTCATGCGGGCGGTGACCGACGCAGGCCCTGAAAAACCCGGCTCAGAGCCTACAGAACCTGTCAGGAACCTGTTCGCTATTATGGAGGTCGTTTCTGATCCTTCGATGGTGGCTTACTACCGCGATCAGCATGCCTCATGCGAGATCAGGTACGGTGACATGAAGAAACAGCTTGCCGAAGATATTGTAAAGGTTACAGAGCCGATCAGGACACGCATCAATGAGATCATTAATGACCCTGTCTACCTGGGCAGGGTAGTAGCCAAGGGTGCCGAAAAAGCAAGGGCAAGCGCCTCAGTCACCATCAGGGAGGTGAGGGAGATAATAGGCTACAGGCCTTTCTGAGAAAAGCGGTTTGATCTAAACATTGACGACAGGAGCCCTGTTAAAAGGAGCATTCCTGTCAAAGAGATAACGGTACGTTATATGCGTTTTGGTTATCCGTGCGCCTATCTGATCAAGGAGGTGCATCATTGACGGATTGAAGTCGCCGATCCAGTTAAATTCAAGGTCTTTATACGGGAAGTCACTCTTCAGCGCCAGTCTGGCGAATGAGATGATAAGGGCTCCTTCCACACCTTTGCGCTGATGTTCGGGAACTATTCCGAAGATCATGCCGAAGGCTCTCGTAATCTCTTTCCTGATATACCTGTACCATAGGAATTTTAACCTTCCGATGTTATTCAGCTTGCCGTTGAGATGCCTGATTATCTGGTTGACCTCCGGCAACATTATGAAAAAACAGACAGGTTCATTTTTATAGAATCCAAACCAGACCAGTTTTTCATCGTGGATGGACCGGAAGCTTTTCATAATCAGCCGGGCATGTCTCTCGCTTATCGTTTTTACACCGGGGAAGCGTGCCCATCCCTTGTTATACACAATCATGAAGTTCCGGGCTGTATCACGTGCCTCCCATGATCTCATGTATCTGAATGTATAGTCAGGGTTGGCAAATATCCTTTCTGCCTTGGACCTGATCACTTCATCAAGGTTCCTGCCTGATGCAACCGGTGTATGGTATGTATATTGTTCGAAATAATTTTTAAAGCCGTAGTTTTCAAATAATTCCCTGTAATACGCGGGGTTATAGGGCATACAGAAGTTAGGAGGAAGGAAACCGTCGACCAGCAGTCCCCACCACCGGTCACGCTCGCCAAAGTTCTCGGGCCCCTCCATCGCTGTCATGCCATTGTCTTCCAGCCAGTCGCGACATGCGTTGAAGAGAACGGCAGCAGCTTCACTGTCATTGATGCATTCAAAAAACCCCATCCCGCCGACAGGTATCTGGTCTTTATTTGCGATTTTTCTGCTGTAAAAAGCAGCCACGCGGCCCACTGTTTTTCCTGAGCCATCCTTTAGAATCCATCTGATTGCCTCGCCGTTGCGGAACTGCGGGTTCAGAGAAGGGTTGAAAACCGTCTCAATCTCTTTTGTCAGAGGCTTGATCCAGTTGCTGTCACCCCTGTATATTCCTGAGGGAAGATCATGAAATTCCCTGATATCCTTTTTTGTTTTTACTTCAATAAGATGGAAGTCACCGGCCATTAACCCGCATATCATTACAGGGTTGAAATTTAACCAATCATTTTGAAAGAACAATGCTTTCCCAATGGCAACGATCGTCTTCAGATCTTAACCCTGGCAGAGAATATTAAATTCATTCCGGGGGCAACAATACCTGATGAGTAAGGCCGGTATCTCAGGTCAAGAATATTCTCTATTCCGGCTGTCAGTTCAATCCTGTTTTTTATGTTGTACGATGATTTGAAGTTCAGGGTAAACCATCCGGGTGACCATGGATTGCCCTGATCGTCAATGGCATACATATATGGTTTGTCTCTTTCGCTAACTGCAAGTCTCCCGTAAGGAATGCTGCCGTTATAAACACAATACAGATCGGCTTTAATTGACGATTTTTCATATATAACATGTGTTGCACCGAACAGCGGAGGCACATGGCGCCATGGCTCCTGCTCATTGTCGTGCCCCCTGGTCAGTGTCAGTGCAGATTTTATCCTGAGGAAAGAAACGGGTTTAAGTTCTGCTTTCATCTGTGCTCCGTAAACAATTGCATAACCGGCGTTGACCATGGCATAAACGGTACTTTCTTCGCCCTGGTAATCTATTGTGGACTCACCGTTAAAGAGATATTCACGGCGTACCATGGCGTTATCAAGGTATGAGAAGAACCCGGTTGCCTCCGCAAGAAGCAGACCACCAAACTCTCTTGAAGCTCCGATATCAATATTATACAGATATTCAGGCCTCAGATCAGGGTTAGGCACTACCAGTACGCCAGGAGCTGATTCGAACACCTTTCCCAGGTCGTCAAGGTTTGGCGCCCTGAACCCTGTTGACAGGTTCAGCGTCAGCTCAGTATGGCCGTCGGGCCTGAAGACTGCGCCGGCACCTCCGGTGAGGGCGCTGTTCGCTGTATTAATGGCAGTGAACGGGAAGTCATAGAATGAGTTATCGGCTATTTCCGAATCGAGTGACACAAAATTATACCTGGCGCCTGCAGTGGCGGTGATTTTTTTGCTGAGATTAAACTTGTACCCGCCGTAAAGTGCAAAGCTGTTGTAAATATTCTTTCCGTTAGGGTATCTTGACCCGGCCGGAACGGCTGTGCCTGTTAAGATATTCTTTGTATCAGCTGTACTGTTAATATTATTTCTGACATATTCAGCTCCGTAATAAATAAGATTTTCATTCTCCCCTGAAGACTTATCGAAATCAATATTGGCTGACCATATACCTACCTTTTCAGTCTGTTCATTAAGGCTGACGTCATCAAGCTTTCGGTCATGCCGGCTCTCACGGTAGTCCTGTCTTGCCACGACCAGCCTGGCTTGGTCGAACAGTGCTGAGGTCCTTGTGTAATTGACGGTACCGCTGGTCATCAGCCATACCTGCGGTCCGTAATACCAGTCGCCGTACCTGAGCGTTCCATCCTTCATCTGTATCAGCCTGTCATAGCGCGGAACGTCGGAGATATGTGAGTAATGGTTGGCAAGGTTAATATCAAAATATTTTCCTGCTTTAAAACGAAGCTTGTTTGTCGTGTTCAGCTGAGAGTAGCCGGAAGCAATCTGTTCCCGGGGATCGTCATTCATTATTATTGTATCGCCGTTGGTTGTCCGGGCCTGGTATTCATTCCGGAGATATTCGGGGTGCTTCCATGAACCCATCACCAGGTTGCCGAAATCAGACCAGGAGGCTGATGTGAAAAACGCAACCCTTCGTCCTCCTATATTGAAATCAGCATGATATGTCTGCTCATGGGATGCCGTTGAATAGCGGGCCAGTGCTTCGGCTTTGTAAAATGCCGAGTCGCCTGTTGAATAAAGGGCTCTCTTAGTATGAAAATCCATTACCCCGCCCAGAGCGTCACTGCCGTACATTGTGGCGCCGGGTCCGAAAATAATCTCAGTACGGTCAATCACTGCCGGGTCAAGCGATATGATGTTCTGTATGTTACCTTCCCTATAAATGGCATTATTCAGTCTGACACCGTCGATGACTATCAGGACCCTGTTTGTGGCAAAGCCTCTCAACATCGGGCTTCCGCCTCCGAGCTGGCTTTTCTGTACAAAAACATCTCCGCTGAGCGATACAAGATCAGCTGTTGTCTGGGGGTTCTGGATCCTCACCGAAGGAAGGGAGACAGTACTTATATAATTAGGCACCTCGTCAGATTTCTGTTCCCAGCGGTTAGCCGATACAATAAATTCTTCAACCTCAAAGGTCTTTGTGGTGAGCTTAACTATCCACCCCGCCTTTTTGAGTTCGTCAGGAGTATACGATACTCTTTCGAAAGAAAAATGCTGAAAATAGACCTGTTGCCCGGCAGTGAATTCAGAAAGATTCGCTTTTCCCTTCTGGTTTGTGTAACAGAATACAGTACGTGTTTCATTATAAACGGCTACGTCAGCGACGGGCTTGCCATCTTCGACCCCTATTACCGTGACCGTCTGAGCTATGACCGGTACATAAGGTAAAATCAGTATCAGGAAAAATAATATACGCTTCATTAAAACGGGATAAAATCTTCTGCAAATGCACAAAAAACGTTCCACAATTGTCAGGAATGAGGATGTAACCATAGACGCTATTTATCGGCTAAGCATTTGTCTTTGCCAAAGCAAATTAATATTTTATATTTTTGGATTGAGATCTGAAGCAAAAAATTGTGCGAAAAAGAACCGGGTTAATACTTGTCGGATTGCTTGCTGCCGGGCTGATAGTGGCAGCATATTTTATCAGGAAGGATAAGCAGGTTGTCATTGTTGATCCATGGGTGGCTATTCCTTCGGATGCGTTTTTTATCATAGAAACGCCTGATTTCCCGGAGCTTATCACCCGAACCACTGACAGGACAGGCATCACGGCGAGGCTTTCTGACATGAAATGGGCTGAATCCCTGATGAAGACCGCCGCAATCATCGACAGCCTAACCGGCAGCCGCGAAGTTCGTGAAATGATCAGTAACCGTAAGGTGCTGTTGTCATTCCATGTCATGGGTCAGGGACGCGTAACAGCACTTGCAGTAATGAATACGGGTTCTTCATTCACTACACGAAGGTTTCTACAGCTCTGTGAGGCATCAGGAGCTGCTGTTACCAATGCCAGGGAGCTTGGCGGAGCCAGAACGTACACGGTCTCTTATGGTCAGGGATCCGGCAAAACCATTGTACACATGGCATTGACCTCAGGCATAATAATAGTATCATCATCGGAGGCACTTGTTGCCAACGCCCTTAATAATAAGAGCACCGGCTCAGACATACGTCACCAGCAGGGGTTTGCCACTGTTGTCAGCGCGGCAGGAAGGGAGGCTGACAACCTTTTCATTCTCTTCAGGAACCTTCCCAAATTCGTGCAGCCTTTCATTGCTGCCGATGAGATAAGCCGGGTAGCGTCAGCAGCTATTGCTGCAGGTGGCGACCTTACCTCCCGGGAGGATGGTTTATTTATCAGCGGATTTCTTTCTACTGCAGGGGCAGGACTGGGTGCCGATAAGTTCAGGGATGTTGCTCCTGCAGAGTGCGGTGTACATGAACTGCTGCCGCAGACAACCCTGAGTTACAGGACTGTGATGAGAAGGGCATCGCTCACGGGTGATATGACCTCTGATCCGGCATCGATAAATGCCACTGACCTGGCGCTTTCGGTGAGCCCCTTCACCGGGAATGAGGTGACCACGGCAGTGCTGCCGTTACCTGAAGGAGAAAAGAAAGTCATTCTTTTCAGGATGACCGACCGTCAGTCAGCCGAGAATGTGCTGCGGGAAAGGCTCACTGCCAAATACCGCTCAATGGGACTGAGAGAAAGTCATTTTCTGGTCTCTGTCGAAAACAACGGTGAAGAAGAGGCAGTAATGTACAAAATGCCCTTCATGGGTGTGGCATCCATTCTTTCCGGAGAGTCCGCTGCCGCTGACGGCGATGGTTGGGTACTCTTCTCAAGGTCATACATGGTCTTTGCCGGATCTCCCGAAGCGCTGGCGGTTATAAGAAGAGATTCGGAAAATGACAACACACTGATCAATGATCCGGATTTCAGGGAAATGGAAAAAACACTTCCCACAAAAAGCTCATTTCTTTTTTACACTTCGGGACGGGCACTTAAATCGCTCATAGACAGATATCTTACACCTGCATCCTCTGCCGGGCTCAGTGACCTCTCCTTTGCAGGCATTGACGGGATAGGCTTGAGCCTTACGCCCAGCAATGACATGATTTACCTGAGTTTCTCGGTCAGGTACCGTGACCAGGATCAGCAACGGTCAGTGGTACCGTCTGTAACTGCAGGTACCGGCACCCCAAGCACCGATTCAGGAGCTTCTGCAGACCTCAGCCTTGCGTGGAAAGTGAAGCTGGATGCAGACCTGGCCTCCAGGCCGTTTCTTTTCCTGAACCATAATACAGGCGCAACAGAGATTTTTGTACAGGATCAGAAGAACAATGTATACCTGATAAGTGCTTCCGGAAAAGTACTCTGGAAAGCAGCGATCAGGGAAAGGATATACGGTGACATCTTCATGATCGATTACTATAAGAACGGTAAGTACCAGCTCCTTTTCTCCGGCAGGGATTATCTGCATCTTATTGACCGGAACGGCAACTATGTCGATAAATTTCCCGTTAAGATGCGGTCGCCGGCAACAAATACACTTGCGGTTTTTGATTATGAGAACAACAAGGATTACCGGCTTTTCATCGCAGGTGAGGACAGGAAAATATATGCCTATGACCGGTCCGGCTCGCTGGTCCGTGGATGGAATCTGTTTATTACCAGCGGAAAGGTCACTGAACCGGTTAAATTCTTCAGGGTGAAGGGTAAGGATTATCTTTTTGCTGCCGACGATCAGTCCGTCTACCTGCTTGACCGCACTGGAAATATAAGGGTGAATCTCCAGGAGCCTGTTAAAAAAGCCCCTGGTTCATCAGTCAGATTTGAAGATGACGATCATCAGGCACTGATCTTCACAGCTCCTGACGGCACACTCATACGGTTGTATTTTGACGGTACGGTAAAAAAACAAACGATAAGCACCTTTTCAGCCCAGCACAGGTCTGACTTCTATGACCTTGACGGAGACGGCATGATTGATTATCTGTACATAGACCATGGGATGCTGAGGGTCTATGATAAAAACGGCAGTGAGATATTATCCAAAACCTTTGATTCGAATAATCTCAGCAGTCCGGAAATGTTGATTCCCGGTTCATCAGACAGAAAAATAGCTGTATATGAGACCGACAAGCAGCTTTTACATCTTACAGGCAGGAGCGGCAGTCCGGCCGCAGGTTTTCCGCTGAAGGCAGGTCAGTTCTATACGGCAGGCAGAATAGCAAATAAAAACACCTGGAGCCTCCTGCTCACTCAGAATGACAGTTATCTTTATAATTACGTACTCAATACCGGATCTAAATGAGAAACTTCTTCCCCGGTTGTGATCGTTAACGAGTGGAATCCTTAAGCTGTTTCGCGAGGGCGTTTGCGAAAACAAATTCGTTCAGAATCTTGCAGTCCGACTTAAGTATCTCATACTTGCTTCCTTCCCAGCATTTCTCACCCTCCTCAATGAAGATGACCTTTTCTCCGTTCTCCATGACAGAGTTCATATCATGGGTGTTTACGACAGTGGTCATGTTCAGCTCCCTGGTTATCTCCTTGATCAGCTCGTCAATTACTATTGAGGTTTTGGGGTCAAGACCGGAGTTGGGCTCATCACAGAAGAGGTAATGGGGTTTGAGCGCTATTGCACGTGCTATGGCTACCCTTTTCTTCATGCCTCCCGACAGTTCTGCCGGAAAAAGCCTGTTAGAATTAACGATGTTAACCCGGTCAAGGCAGAAGTTGACCCTGTCAAGTTTTTCACCATAGGTCATGTTTGTGAACATGTCAAGAGGAAACATGACATTTTCTTCAACAGTCATGGAGTCATAGAGTGCACTTCCCTGGAAGAGCATCCCCATATTTTTTCTGATCTCTTTTTTCCCCCTGAAGTCAAGTTTTGAGAAGAGGATGTCACCATACCAAATTTCGCCCTCGTCAATGTCAAGTAACCCTACAAGGCATTTCATAAAGACGGTCTTACCTGAACCACTTTTCCCAATGATCAGATTAGTTTGCCCCGGTTCAAAGGTTGCAGAGATGTCCTTCAGCACCACACGGTCACCGAACCTTTTGCTTATGTGTTCTGCCCTGATCATGAAAGAAGGAGTTGGGTAAGGATCACATTGAAAAGCAGTAAGGTTACACTGCTGTACACAACGGCCTTGGTGCTTGCGCGGCCCACCTCGAGCGATCCTCCTTCAACATAATAACCCTGGTATGCTGATATTGAAGTTATTATGAAAGCAAAAAAGAGGGTCTTGATCAGTGCGTAAGTGACATAGTAAGGAATAAATGCATATTGAATTCCATAGATAAAGTCCTGTGAGGTGATCACACCGGAAGCTGTGCCCGCGATCCACCCGCCAATGATGCCGACAATAATGCTCATAAGAGTGAGGAACGGATTAAAGACCAGGGTTGCAATTATTTTGGGCAGAATAAGATACGAGGCTGAATTCACACCCATCAGTTCGAGAGCGTCAATCTGTTCTGTCACCCTCATTGTTCCAATCTCTGAAGCAATGTTTGACCCGACCTTGCCTGCAAGGATCAGGGCCACGATTGTTGATGAAAACTCAAGTAAAATAGAGTCTCTGCACCCCAGACCAATGAGATAAGTCGGATAGATCGGGTTCTCGGTATTATAAGCTGTCTGAAGGGTAATGACAGCACCCATGAAAAAAGATATTATGGCCACTATCCCTATTGACCTCAGTCCCAGGCTTATAATTTCCTTCACAGTCTGTTTATAGTAGATCCGTGTCTTCTCAGGCCGGGAAAACACCTTCCCCAGCAACATCCAGTAGGATCCGAACCCTGACAGAAACCGAAACATAAGACAAAAATTTTCATCAAATTTAGCAAATATTCACGGCCTTCGATGCCCGTCCGGATTTAGTGGGCGGGAATTTATATATTTGTAAGAGCTCACACATATTTCCAATAATCATGAACAACCGTTACGTACTGATCATGGCCGGCGGTATCGGAAGCCGGTTCTGGCCGCTTAGCCGGAAGGAGAAACCCAAGCAGTTCCTGGATATTCTGGGTACAGGCGAGACATTGATACAGATCACCTACAAACGCTTTAAAGGAATATGCCCTGAGGATCATATTTATATTGTGACCAGTGAAGACAGCAGGGAGACCGTGACGGAGCAGCTTGACATAGACAGCAATCATGTTCTTGCAGAGCCCCAGCGGCGTAACACAGCCCCATGTATTGCCTATGGTATTTTCAGAATAATGGCAGAGAATCCTGATGCGGTAATAGCCGTTGCTCCCTCTGATCACCTTATTCAGAAGGAGGATGAGTTCATTGAGGTAATGAATGAAGCTTACCGGTTTGCCACAGAGAACGACGCCCTTCTTACCCTGGGCATAAAGCCTGACAGGCCGGAAACAGGATACGGTTACATTCAGGCTTACAAAGAACATCGGGTCAACGGATTCAGTAATCTTCATAAGGTAAAGGCTTTCACCGAGAAGCCCGAGCTAGCCATGGCAAAGCTTTTTCTTGAGAGTGGCGATTTTTACTGGAACAGCGGCATTTTTATCTGGAAGGCCGGCATAATACTATCTGCTTTTGAAAAGCATCTGCCTGATATGTATCATGTTTTCGATGAAGGCAGGAAACTGTTCAACACTGCTTCGGAAGAGGAGTTTATACAGCAGGCATATTCCCAGTGCAGCAGCATATCCGTTGACTATGGCATTATGGAAAAGGCCGATAATGTATATGTAATTTGTACTGACCTGGGATGGTCTGACCTGGGCACATGGAACTCACTCTACCTGCATTCCGGGCATGACAGGAACGATAATGCAGTTCTGAGTTCGCAGGTGTTCGCGTACAATTCAGAAGGAAACATTATAAGTCTCCCCGGGGAAAAGATAGCCGTGATACAGGGGATGGATGATTTTATCATAATCGACAGCGGGGATGTTCTTCTGATCGTTCCAAGGGATCAGGAGCAGAACATCAAGAAGTATCTTGACGACGTGGGCAAAACTGCGGGTGAAGGATATCTGTAAAATAAAAAGAGGCCGGTCCCCGACCAGCCTCTGCTTTTTATTATTATTCTCTAGTATTCCCAGAGATCCTGTTCAAAATTGAATATCTCATTCTTGATCCTTTCAGCTTCATAGATCTGTCCGGGGCCAATCTTATACTGGTTAATTGACCTGTCATCATAGACGTTTGATTCGGCTACGATATATCCGTCAAATTTACGCTGGAGCAGGAGATCCTCAAATGAGATCCGCTGGGCATCATTGTATGAATTGAATGCTTCGTGACTTGCCAGTGCCTGTCTTACATCTTCATATCTGATCCAGAAGAGACGCCTTTTCACCAGTCTTGCGGTGATCTGATCATATCCCATATAGATAGGGCAAATACCTATTATACGCACGTCAAGGCGTGAATGCTTCTTGTCGAAGAACCATTCCTCGAGCAGCATGACCTGCTTGATATCGGCGGGGTTCTCCATGTTTGTCACCGTAGAGTCCTGTTCCGCTCCCTCGGCATTGATGATGGTGATAGTCATCGTATCACGGTTCATTTTCATTGCGATATCATCATAGGTTGTGGGAACCGTCATGGCATCACCGTCGAATGAGACAACTTTGCCGGACATGATCTCATTGAGGAGGATCCCTGAAAAGTTCATTCTCCCGTCTGACATTTCAGAGGCGAAGCGGTTATTTTGAGGATCATATCTCAGAGACGGATAATAAAGATTCAGGTTCATCTTTTCTCTCAGATCGATTATCCGGTACAGTCTTTTTGACCATACCACATCCGATTCGCCCAGATACGTGTAGTTGATCTTCTGATTGTCGGGCATCGATTTATCATAGATGTCTCCGAACGACTGGGCCATTGCGCCTGTGCATATCAGGATGCCTAAAAGGCCTGCAAGAACTCTCCTGTTCATGGTTTTATCTCTTCCTATATTAGTTAATCTTAAGAATTATCGGGTTGAGATCCCTGGTTCTTCCGTCGGGGCCTACTGCCTTGACCTTTTCTATGATCAGCTTCTGGCCGGCCCTCAGGTTACCAATCAGGCCTTTCTGCTTGTCGGTAATCCTGTTGTTGTTAGATTCAGCGGT
>Ga0209745_1000696_pt1 | contig 20403 bp, 20 predicted proteins | sample BarGraNGADG00312_FD_184495 | JGI IMG/M metagenome (GOLD analysis project Ga0209745, IMG submission 184495) | Arctic peat soil microbial communities from Barrow, Alaska - Barrow Graham LP Ref core NGADG0004-312 (SPAdes) (version 2) | ecosystem: Environmental > Terrestrial > Soil > Wetlands > Peat...
CGCTCGAGCTGTGCGTGCGCCAAGTGCCCGGCCCGGACCAGTCCGAAGGCGTGCGCCGCGGCGCTCGCGCGGACCGTCCGGTCGTCGTCGTCCAGGACGACGGCAGCTGAACGCAGGACGGCGAGCACATTGGCGACGCCTGGGTCCAGGGTCGAGGCATCTGCTGTCGGCGGCGCCGACGGCGCACGTCGACGCGCCACGAACCAGACGCCGAACAGCGCCCCGAGCGCGACACCGCCCAGCGCGACACTCGTCAGAAGGATCCCCTCGGTCACGGTGTCAGACTACGGTGGGAGGCGGGGAACGCACGGACGTCTTCGCGCAGCACACGCGGGGAACGGGGACAATGTTCACGTCTCCGCCGCGAACCGTTCATCGCCAGGTGAGACGGTGTGCCCGCACATCACAGGAGAGGGTATCGATGCGGACGATCTTCATTGCCGAGCTCGCCCAGCTCGGCGACGACCTGGTGACCATGAGCAACCTCGTCGAGACGGCGATGTCGACGGCCGGCACGGCATTGCTCACGGCGGACCTCACGCTTGCCGAGTCCGTCATCGCGGCCGACGCGCAGATCGACGCGCTCGAGCGCCAGATCGACGAGCGGTGCATCCAGATCCTCGCGCAACAGCAACCGGTGGCCCGCGACCTGCGGATCGTCGTCACCGCCCTGCTGATGACCGCCTCGCTCGAGCGGATGGGCGACCTGGCCCGGCACATCGCGGAGGTCGCGCGGCTGCGCTACCCGAACGGCGCGATCCCCAAGCAGATGGTGCACACCTTCGCCCAGATGACCGACGCCGCGGTTCGCGTCGCCCGTCGGATCACCACGCTCCTCGAGACGCATGACCTCGAGCTCGCGGCCGAGATCGAGGCAGACGACGACACGCTCGACGACCTGCACGCGATGACGTTCACCGCTGTGCTCGAGCCCCAGTGGGGCGGGGCACCGCAAGAAGTCATCGATGTGACGCTGGTCGGGCGCTACCTCGAGCGGTTCGGTGACCACGCAGTCTCGGTCGCACGGCGCATCGTCTACCTGGTCACCGGCGTCGCCACGGACGACCGCGGCCGGATCTAGAGCAGGCACGAGGATGGGCCCCGCCGGGAAACCGGCGGGGCCCATCCTCGTCACGCTGCGGCGACCGACGCGCGGTCGCCTGGGTCAGGGTTCAGCGACCCTGGTTCGCGACCGCCTTGATGGCCTCCTCGGCAGCTGCCGGGTCGAGGTACTGGCCACCCTTGACGGTCGGCTTGAGGTCGGCGTCGAGCTCGTAGAGCAGCGGGATGCCGGTCGGGATGTTGATCCCGGCGATCGTCGCGTCGTCCACGCCGTCGAGGTACTTGACCAGCGCGCGGATCGAGTTGCCGTGCGCGGCCACGAGAACCGTCTTTCCCTCGAGCAGGTCCGGCACGATCGCCGACTCCCAGTACGGGATGGCCCGGCCGAGGACGTCCTTGAGGCACTCGGTCCGCGGGATCGGCTCGCCGGCGTAGCGCGGGTCGGCGTCCTGCGAGAACTCCGAGCCGATCTCGACCTCCGGCGGCGGGACGTCGTAGGAGCGACGCCAGAGCATGAACTGCTCCTCGCCATAGGCCTGCAGGGTCTGCTTCTTGTCCTTGCCCTGGAGCGCGCCGTAGTGGCGCTCGTTGAGCCGCCACGAGCGCTTGACCGGGATCCAGTGGCGGTCGGCTGCATCCAGGGAGAGGTGCGCCGTCGTGATGGCACGGCGCAACAGCGAGGTGTGCACGACGTCGGGCAGCACGCCGACGTCGGTCAGCAGGGTGCCGCCGCGCTTGGCCTCTTCGACGCCCTTCGCGGAGAGCGGCACGTCCACCCAGCCGGTGAACAGGTTCAAGGCGTTCCACTCGCTCTCGCCGTGGCGGAGCAGTACGAGCTTGTAGGTCATGCCACCAATCCTGCCGCATCGCGGGGGCGGGAGTGCAGGGACCTACGTCACAACGTCGCGGCGACGGCCTGTCGGCGGCAGGCCGCCTGCGCGTAGACGTCGAGCATGGCCTCGGCCGCTGTGTCCCAGCCGAAGCGCGCGGCCCGCTGCTGGGCCTCCACCCCGAGAGTGAGGCGCCGCAGGTCGTCCGCGAGCAGGGCCGCGATCCGATCGGCCCACACCACGGGGTCGTGACCGTCGACCAGCACCCCGGTCCGACCGTCCTCGACCACCGTACGCAACCCGCCAACGGCGGCCGCGACCACCGGCGTCCCGCTGGCTTGCGCCTCGGCGGCTACCAGCCCGAAGGTCTCGCTGTAGGAGGGCATCGCGACGAGATCCGCCGCCCGGTACCAGCGGGCCAGCTCGGTCCGCTGCACCGGTGGCAGGACGGTCACCCGGTGTCCGACACCGAGCGTCTCCGCGAGCGCCTGGAGCTCACGCACCGTGGTCGGACGCCCGCTCGGACCGCCCAGGACCACGAGGTGCGGCACCGGGCGGCCGGTCGCGGCAAGCACGCCGAGCGCCCGCACCAGCACGTCGGGGCCCTTGAGCAGCTGGACCCGGCCGGCGAACAGCACCAGGTGACCGGACTCCGGCAGGCCGAGCCGGCGACGCAGCTCGGCGCGGGTGTGCGTCTCGGCCTGGAAGAGTGCCAGGTCCACCCCGGGCGGGACGACGAACACCCGGCTCGGGTCGGCCTGGTAGTGCTGCACGAGGGCGGCGCGTTCGTCGTCGGTGCTCGCGACCAGGGCGTCTGCGACGTCGACGAGCTGCTGCTCGCCGATCAGACGGCCCGCCGGCTCCGGCTCGTCGCCCGGCGCGAGCGAGGCGTTCTTCACCGCGGCGATCGTGTGCATGGTGTGCATCAGCGGGACATCCCAGCGGTCCGCGGCAAGCCAGCCGACGTGGCCGGAGAGCCAGTAGTGGGAGTGGACGACGTCGTACCAGCCCTCGGTCCGGCCCGCCTCGGCCCGCAGCACACCGGCGGTGAAGGCGCACAGCTGACCGGGCAGGTCGTTCTTCGCGAGTCCCTCGAACGGTCCCGCGGAAATATTCCGCACGGTGACTCCGTCGCCGACCTCGACGCTCTCGGCGAGGCTCGAGGATGTCGCGCGGGTGAAGATCTCGACCTCCGAACCGCGCCGCGCGAGGGCGCGCGCGAGATCCGCGACATACACGTTCATGCCGCCCGCGTCGCCGGTCCCGGGTTGGTCGAGCGGGGAGGTGTGCACCGAGAGCATCGCGATGCGCGGCTGCCAGGGACCCATCACCCTCCTCCTCCGCCCGCCGTCATGCCGACTGCTCGGCGATCACGCACGCGGGACTCGGCAGGTCCAACCGTCCGAGCACCGTGGGAATTCCGGCCTGTGCATGCTCCGCCGGCGCGTGCCCGTCGGCGGAACGCGGCTCGCCCAGCGCGAGCGCGGCCAGGCCGCCGCCGGTCTGGTTCGCGACGATCATCCGATCGACCTCGACCGCGAAGTGCCGTGGCCAGGTGCCACCCGAGTCGACCTCGGCCGAGGGCCGCAGCGCACCGTCCTCGGACACCTCGAACACCGCGATGACGTCCGCGCCGCGGACCGAGAGGTAGAGCCGCCCGCCCGCCAGCCCGAGGTGCGCCGGTAGCACTCGGTGCCCGCTGCGCAGGCCGGTGCCGCACGCCGGCAGGACCTGGACGTGGCTCGCGGTGCCGGACGCGTCGTCCCAGCGGAGCGTGTGCACGGTCACATCCAGCTCGCCGACGACGTACAGGGCCCCGCGCGGGCCGAAGGCGAGGTGGCGCGGCCCGGTTCCCGCAGGCAGGCGAGCGGCGATCCCGTCGGCGACGAGACGCCCGTCGGGCTCGACCCGATACCGCCGCAGCTCGTCGGTGCCAAGGTCGACGACCAGGACCCAGCGTCCCGATGGCGCGAACGCCGCGAAGTGCGCGTGCGGGCCTTCCTGTCGCGCACGCTCGGGTCCGGTGCCGTGGTGCCCGAGGACCACCGTCGGCTCGCCGCGCTCGAGGGCCATCGGGTCGAAGCCGCCGGCCGGCTCCAACAGGACCGTGGCAACGGTGCCGGAGGCGTAGTTGCACGCGTACAGCGCGCGACCCGCCGGGTGAACCAGCAGATGACAGGGATCGCCGCCGCCGCTCGACACTGTGCCGAGCGGGCGGAGGGTGCTGCCGGGCCCGATCGCCCACGCGCTCAGCCGGCCGGCCGGGGCCATCTCGTTCACGGCGTACAGGACAGGGCGCTCCGGGTGCCGAGCCAGGAAGGACGGCGCCGGGGTTACGGCTGCGAGCGCGGCGTCCACGGCGCTCCCGTCCGACGCGAGCTCAACACGCCAGATGCCCTCACCCTGGCCGACCGGGGTTCCGGCGCCCGCGGCCGGGTAGGTACCCACCCAGTACGACCTCGTCCCTGACACGGGCCGAGTCTAGGTGGTCGCGGACGCCTGCTCGCGGTCCACCCAGGACGCGGGGTCCGCTATCAGCCGGCGCAGCATGGCCTGGGCGCCACCGAACATCGCGGCCCGCGAGACGACCCTCGCCGCGCGCACCTCGACGGTCGCCCACGGTGCGGAGAGCACGCGCGTCCGGAGCTGCTCGATCACGTGGCTGAACAGGTACGGCTCGAGCCGCGCGTAGATCCCGCCGAGGACGACGCGGTCGACGTCGACCAGGTTGACGACATTGGCGAGCGCGACGCCGAGGGCGCGGCCGGCCTCGGCGATCGACCGCAGCGCGAGCGCGTCGCCGCGCTCCGCGGCCTCGACAAGAGCACCGATCGGCAGATCCGTGGACAGTCCCGCGGCGACCATCAACGCCTCCTTGGCGGCGTAGCGCTCAAGACACCCGGAGGCCCCGCAGCTGCAGCGTGGCCCGCTCGGGTCCACGACGGTGTGGCCGATCTCGCCGCTCCAGCCATGCCGACCGCGGAACACCTCGCCGTCGATCACGATCGCTGCCCCGATGCCGATGTCGCCCGAGAGGTAGATGAAGGTCTCCTCGTCACCGGCGGCACTGGCCTCGGCCCTCGATGCGAGGTTCGCATCATTGGCCAGTCGCAGCGGGATGGCATCGAAGACAGCGTGCTCCCGCAGGATCGCGGCGACGTCCAGATCGCGCCAGCCGAGGTTCGGAGCGTTCCGCAGCGGGCCTCTCCTGGTGTCGACGATGCCCGGCAGTGCGAGGCAGGCGCCGACGACCCGCACGCCCTCGTCGCGCAGCTCCACCACGATCTCGGCAGCGAGAGCGGCGATACTGGCGAGGACCGCGTGCGGGTCACTGTGCCGGAAGTCCCCCGTCACCATCCGGTCGGCGACACACGCTCCGGCGAGGTCGAGGGCGCACCCGCCCAGGTAGTCCACGTTGACCTCGAGACCGAGCGCCGCGAGGGTGCCGGAGGCGGGCGCGAGCGGGATCGCGGGACGGCCTGCTCGCTGTGGCGTGACCGGCTCGAGCTCACGGATCAGATCGGCCTGGAACAGGCGGTCGACCAGCACGGACACGGTCGCGCGGGTCAATCCGGTCGCGACGGCGATATCGGCCCGGGATGGGGGTGCCGCCGCGTCGAGGATGTGGCGCAGCACTAGGGTGAGGTTGTGCTCGCGCAGGCTTCCCTGGCGGGCCGCGGCGTTCGGATCCGCGCCATGTACGCCGCGCCCGCGCGCCACCTTGCGCGTGATGCTGTGCCCTTGCGACATGGCCTTGACCTTAGCGCCTCGCGGGCATAAGTTCAGCAATAATACAAATTCTAGTCAAGGAGAGCCCCTATGCCCCCCGTCGCAACTCGCGCTGATCACTTCTCATTCGGCCTCTGGACGATCGGCTGGCAGGCCCGAGACCAGTTCGGCGACGCGACCCGGGCCCCGCTCGACCCGATCGATGCGGTCCGCCGGCTGGGCGAGCTCGGCGCCTGGGGCGTAACCTTCCACGACGACGACCTCGTCCCGTTCGGCTCCGACGCCGCGACCCGGGACCGGATCATCGCCGAGTTCCGCACCGCCCTCGCCGACGCCGGCATGATCGTCGAGATGGTCACCACGAACCTCTTCAGCCACCCGGTCTTCAAGGACGGCGGCGTCACTTCCAACGACCGCTCGGTCCGCCGCTTCGCGCTGCGCAAGCTGCTCCGGAACATCGACCTGACCGCCGACCTCGGCGCCCGCATCTTCGTGATGTGGGGCGGCCGCGAGGGCAGCGAGTACGACGGATCGAAGGACATCAAGGCGGCCCTGGACCGGTACCGCGAGGGCGTCGACACCGTCGCGTCGTACATCAAGGCCAAGGGCTACGACATCAAGATCGCGCTCGAGCCCAAGCCGAATGAGCCGCGCGGCGACATCCTGCTGCCGACCGTCGGCCATGGCCTCGCGTTCATCGCCGAGCTCGAGCACGGCGACATCGTCGGCCTCAACCCGGAGACCGGGCACGAGCAGATGGCCGGCCTGAACTTCGTGCACGGGATCGCACAAGCCTTGTGGGCCGGCAAGCTCTTCCACATCGACCTGAACGGTCAGCGGAGCATCAAGTTCGACCAGGACCTCGTCTTCGGTCACGGTGACCTCGCCTCCGCGTTCTTCACCGTTGACCTGCTCGAGAACGGCTTCCCGAGCGGCGGCCCCAAGTACGACGGCGCGCGCCACTTCGACTACAAGCCGTCCCGCACCGAGGACTACGACGGCGTGTGGGCGTCGGCCGCGGCGAACATGCAGATGTACCTGCTGCTCAAGGAGCGGGCCACCGCATTCCGCGCCGATCCCGAGGTGCAGGCGGCACTGGCCACCTCACTGGTCGCCGAGCTCGCGGTGCCGACCCTGGCCGCGGGCGAGTCGCTCACCGACCTGCTCGCGGACCGGAGCGCCTTCGAGGACTTCGATCCCGACAGGGCCGGGGAACGCTCCTACGGTTTCGTCCGACTCAACCAGCTCGCCACCGAGCACCTGCTCGGCGCGCGCTGACCGGCTCGCCCGTGCCACTCGTCGCAGGTGTCGACTCGTCCACGCAGTCCTGCAAGGTCGTCATCCGGGACGCGGTCTCGGGCGCACTCGTGCGCTCGGGCCGCGCCCCGAACCCGGACGGTACCGAGGTCCACCCGGACCACTGGTGGTCGGCGCTGCAGGTGGCGTTGGCCGAGGCCGGCGGCCTGGCCGACGTCGCGGCGCTCGCCGTCGGCGGCCAGCAGCACGGGATGGTCGTGCTCGACGCCGACGGCGCAGTCGTCCGACCGGCGCTGCTGTGGAACGACACCCGTTCGGCGCAGGCCGCGGAGGACCTGATCCGCGAGCTCGGCGACGGTGACGCCGCGGCGGGTCGTCAGGCCTGGGCCCGGGCGATCGGTTCGGTGCCGGTGGCCTCGTTCACCGTCACCAAGCTGCGCTGGCTCGCCCAGCACGAGCCCGCGAACGCGGCCCGCGTCGCGGCGGTCGCCCTCCCGCACGACTGGCTGACCTGGCGCCTCGCCGGACAGCCGTCCGGCCCCGGCTCGCTCGATGCGCTGACCACGGACCGCTCGGACGCCTCCGGCACCGGTTACTACTCCGCCGCCGCCGGCGCCTACCGGCACGACCTGCTCGAGCTGGCCCTCGGGCACGACGCCGTGCTGCCGCGGGTCGTCGAGGCCAACGCGCGGGCCGGGCGCACTCCGTCCGGTGTCGTGCTCGGTGCCGGCGCGGGTGACAACGCGGCGGCGGCCCTCGGCCTCGGAATGACAAGCGGCGACGTGGCGATCTCGATCGGCACCTCGGGCGTCGTCTCCGCCGTCTCCCCCGTGCCGACGGCGGACCCGTCCGGCCTGGTCACCGGCTTCGCCGACGCGACCGGGCGGTACCTGCCGCTCGCGTGCACCCTGAACGCCTCGCGCGTGCTCGACGCCGCCGCTCGCATGACGGGGACCGACTACGCCGAGCTCGGCCGCCTCGCACTGAGCGCGCCCGCCGGCGCCGGCGGGCTGGTCCTGGTGCCGTACCTGGAGGGCGAGCGGACTCCGAACAAGCCGGATGCGACCGGCGCCCTGCACGGCATGCGGCTCGCGAACACGACCCAGGCCCACCTGGCGCGGGCCGCGATCGAGGGCATGCTCTGCCTCCTCGCCGATGGCCTCGACGCGCTGCGAGAGCAGGGTGTCCCGGTCGAGCGGATCTGGCTGATCGGCGGTGGCGCGCAGTCCGAAGCGGTCCGCCGGATCGCGCCGGCAGTGCTGGGCCTGGACGTGCACGTCCCACCGCCCGGCGAGTACGTCGCCGACGGCGCCGCGCGGCAGGCCGCCTGGGCACTCGCCGGCGGTGCGGAACCGCCACGCTGGGATGCCGCGACGGTCCAGGTCTACTCGGCCGCAGCGACCCCGGTGGTCCGCGAGCAGTACGCCGCGGTCCGCGAGCTCACCGCCCGGCAGCCGCACTGACATGGTCGTGGGTGGGGCGCCTCGCGGTGCCCCCCACGACTCAGGCGGCGGCCCGAGTGAGCCGCGCCGCACTCAGGTCAGTGCCCACCACCCCACGGCCAGCCGGTCTTGAGCGGCGGCGTGGCATTGTGCGCCAGCTCGAGCGCCAGCTGCGGGAACCACTTGCCCGCGGCCGGGTCGACCATGCCGCGCACCGGGTCGCCGGGACCGGCGGTCCCGCGGGTGCACGAGCCGTCCGACTCAGCCGGGATCTTGACCCACAGGTAGGCGTCGATCAATGGGACACCGGTGTTCGACGTCGGCCGCAGGCCGAGTCCCCGATCCGGCGGGTTGCACCAGTCCTCGTTGCCCACCCAAGGGCCCTGGCCGTTGCGGCTGGAGTCGATCACGAACCCCGTCAGCCCGGCGTCACCCGGGTACGGAACCCAGGTCTGGTTCTCGACGTTGTTCGGGTACCACTGGTCGGTCAAGGTCCAGGTGGAGAAGTCCGACGCCGTGGCCGGGGTAGATCGCTCCGCCCGGGATGACGAGATCGGGTCGAGAGCCGCGGTCACCGATCGTCGCAGTGCGGGCCTGCGCGAGCTCGACCTGGAGGTCGTGCTCGCGCAGGCGCGCCGCAATCCAGCCAGCAACTTCGGCTGTCGATCCGTTCTTCGTTTCGAATGCAACGGTCACTCGTGGCATGCCACGGTCCCGCCCTTCATCTCCCGAACCTGTCAGGAGCTGACGCGCCTAGTGGGCCGCGTCGTAGGCAGCTTTGATCCGCGCGGAGATACGTCCGCGCTCGCTGACCTGCTGGCCCTGAGCGCGTGCCCAGTCACGGATCGCGGAGCTCGAGCTACCGCCGCGAGTGGCACCGACGCGCCGACCACGGCTCGCCCGACCACCGACACGTCGCGCGTGACCGACCCACGCTGCCAGGGACTCACGCAGCCGCGCCGCGTTCGCCTTGGACAGATCGATCTCGTAGGAGACTCCGTCCAAGCCGAACGTGACCGTCTCTGCGGCGCTTCCGCCGTCGAGATCGTCGACAAGAATGACCTGTACCTTCTGTGCCATGTTTCCCTCTCCCGTCCACCCGATACATGTGATCGGGCGATCACGTATGAATCATCGCATGCGAATTCTGCCGCACCAAAGCCATCGGCGCAACAAAGGAGGGAGGAAGCCAGCGCGGAGGTCGCGGGACGACGCTCAGGAATGCTTGACTTCTCGCGCACCCTCGGCGGCGTCGAGCTTCGCCGCGGCCATCCGCTCGCGCCGGTCGGCCTGCACGAGGGAGCGGATCACGATGAAGAACAAGAATCCGACGCCGACCGACGGTAGAAGTCCGGCGAGAATCTGGACGGCGAGGTTCACGCTGGTGATCCTACGTCGTGCTCAGTGGCTGGGCTTGACGAGTGGGAACAGGATCGTCTCGCGGATTCCGAGGCCGGTCAGCGCCATGAGCAAGCGGTCGATCCCCATGCCCATCCCGCCGCTCGGCGGCATGGCGTACTCCATCGCGGTCAGGAAGTCCTCGTCGACCCGCATCGCCTCTTCGTCGCCGGCCGCGGCGAGCAGCGCCTGCGCCTCGAAACGCTCCCGCTGGATCACCGGGTCGACCAGTTCGGAGTACGCCGTCGCGAGCTCGAAGCCGCGGACGTACAGGTCCCACTTCTCCACCAGCCCGGGCGTGGTCCGGTGGTCACGGGTCAGCGGTGAGGTCTCGACCGGGAAGTCGCGCACGAAGGTCGGGGCGTCGAGGTGGTGGCCGACGAGCGTCTCCCACAGCTGCTCGACGAGCTTGCCGTGGCTGGCGCGCCCCGGATCGATCGCCACGTCGAGCTTCTCGGCCCAGCGCTCCAGCTCGGCCAGGCTCGTCCCCGGCGTGACCACTTCGCCCAGCCGCGAGGACAACGAGTCGTAGAGCGAGAGATCCGCCCAGTCGCCACCGAGCTCGTACTCGGTTCCGTTCGGGAGCGTCACGGTCGTGCCCCCGAGCACGTCGATCGCGGCACCCTGGACGAGATCCTTCGTAAGTGCCGCCATCGTGTTGTAGTCGCCGTAGGCCTCGTATGCCTCGAGCATCGCAAATTCCGGCGAATGCGTGGAGTCTGCGCCCTCGTTCCGGAAGTTGCGGTTGATCTCAAAGACTCGCTCCACCCCGCCGACGACCGCGCGCTTGAGGAACAGCTCCGGTGCGATCCGCAGGTACAACTCGATGTCGAACGCGTTCATGTGCGTGACGAACGGTCGCGCCGCGGCACCACCGTGAATGGTCTGCAACATCGGCGTCTCGATCTCGAGGAACCCGCGCCGGTCCAACACCTCTCGCAGCGAACGCATCAAGGCCGCGCGCAGCCGGACCGTTTCACGCGCGGCTGGGCGAGCGATCAGATCCACGTACCGCTGGCGAACCCGCGACTCCTCGGACAGGTCTTTGTGCAGCACCGGCAGCGGCCGGATCGCCTTGGCGGCCAGCTGCCACGAGTCCGCGAACACCGAGAGCTCGCCGCGGCGCGACGAGATGACCCGTCCGTGCGCGAACAGGTGGTCACCGAGGTCGACGTCGGCCTTGAACGCGGCGAGCGACTCCTCCCCGACGGCAGCAAGGCTGAACATCACCTGCAGCCGGTTCCCCTCGCCGTCCTGCACGGTGGCGAAACAGAGCTTGCCCGTGTTGCGCAGGAACACGACCCGACCCGCGACACCGACGACGACGTCCGTCTCCTCGCCGATCTCGAGCTCGCCGTGGGCGGCCCGGACCTCGGCGATCGTGTGCGTGCGAGGCACCGAGACCGGGTATGCCTGCTCGCCACGCTCGAGGATCCGCTCGCGCTTCGCCCGGCGCACCAGGATCTGCTCGGGAAGGTCGGCGGCCGCCTCGGCGTAGGACGCGACGTCGGCCGGCTGTCCGAGGGTGCCGGCCGGCCTGCTGGGATCAGTGGTGCTCACCGCACCAGGCTACCGAGTCACGAGGGTGCCGGGAGGGTGCGCTCGACCAGGTCGAGCGCGAGATCGAGGATCGGCGAGGAGTGGGTCAGCGCACCGACGGACAGGTAGTCCACCCCGGTGGCAGCGACCTCGGCGGCCCTCGCCAGCGTGAGGTTCCCGGTCGCCTCGAGCTCGACCTTGCCGGTGACCCGCTCGCCCAGCCGCACGGCCGCAACCGTCTCGGCGAGCGCCTCGGTCGTCATGTTGTCCAACAGCAGGAACCGCGCGCCGGCTCGGATCGCCTCGAGGGCCTGGTCGAGCGTGTCGGCCTCGACCTGGATCGTCACCTCGGGGAACCGCGCCCGGATCGCCCGGATCGCGGCCGAGACGGAACCGGCCGCGATGACGTGGTTGTCCTTGACCATCGCGACGTCGGACAGGCCCATCCGCTTGTTCGTCCCGCCCCCGCAGCGCACCGCGTACTTCTCCAGCTCGCGCAGCCCGGGAGTGGTCTTCCGGGTATCGAGCACGAGCGCGCGGGTGCCCTCGAGCGCGTCGGCCCAGCGCCGGGTGTGCGTGGCGACCCCGCTCGCGCGGCTCGCGAGGTTCAGCAGGGTGCGCTCCGCGATCAGGATCACCTGGACCGGGCCCGAGATCACGCCCAGCACCTCGCCGGCGTGCACCCGGGCGCCGTCGGCCACGTTCAGGGTGTAGGCCGGTACCGGAAGGCGCAGCCGGGCGGCCACCTGGCCGAGGACCTCCTCGACGACGCCCAGCCCGGCCACCACGCCGTCGGCTCGCGCCATCAGGTGCGCGACGCCGGTCTCCTCGGGCGCCACCGTGGCCTGCGTCGTGACATCGCGACCTGGATCACCGCCGAGATCCTCGTCGAGCGCGCGCGCGACCGCCTCACGCAGCCAGCCTGCATCCAGTCCCGTGCTCACGCCTCCCATCCTCGCAGAATCCCGCTCCGCCGAGCCGGCGACGGTCGCCCGCGTGGACCGATGCGATACCCACGGGGGTATAGTGGCATCTCGTTGCCAGACCCGAGGAGAACGCAGATGACCACCAATGTTGGACAGCGTGACCGGATCGTACGCGGCGTGATCGCCGCGGCCGCGCTGCTCGAAGCCATCGCCGCCGGCCTCCGCACCCCGCTCGGCATCGTCCTGGCGGTCGTCGCGGTCCTGCTGGCCGTCACGGCGGCGGTGCGGTTCTGCCCGATCTACCGGGCTCTCGGCCTCAGCACCTCGAGCGAAGGGCAAGACGGCGCGCTGCCACATTCGGTCCGAGCGCACCGCGCGCTCGAGCTGATCGCCGATGGCGCCCAGCTCGTCGACGTTCGGGAAGCCGCGGAGTGGAAGACCGGGCACGCCCCGCAGGCCACCCACATCCCGCTCGATCGGATCACGAGCTCGACCAACCGCCTGAAGACGGACCGGCAGGTCGTCGTCATGTGCCAGAGCGGGATGCGCTCCCGCTCCGGTGCGCACCAGCTGCGCGCCCAGGGCTTCGAGGCCACCAGCCTGAGCGGCGGAATCGGCGCGTGGCGGGCGGGCGGCGGAGCCATCGTCGGCGGCCGTGGACGCTGAGGAGGGTACGCTCGTGGCCGAGACTTCAACGCCGAAGGAGCGCGGCATGCACCTGGAACCGGCGTCATTGACGCCCGTGGTCAACCGGTTGCGCCGCGCCCAAGGCCAGCTGGCCGGGGTGATCCGGATGCTCGAGGAGGACCGCGACTGCGCGGACATCGTCACGCAGCTCGCGGCCGTCTCGAAGGCCGTCGACAAGGCCGGCTTCGCGATCATCTCCTCGGGGCTGCAGCAGTGCCTCCAGGAGGGCGGCGACGCCGCCGGCCTCGACCGCGCGCGCCTCGAGAAGCTGTTCCTCTCGCTCGCCTGAGCTGAGGACGCCGTCATGGCCCCGCCCGAGTCGCCTCAACCCCTCGACGACGAGGTCGCGCGCTGGGACGCCCGGCATGCCGCAGACGGTCACGGCTGCGCACCGCAGCCGAACCCCTGGATCCAGGAGATCGCCGGGGCACTCACCCCGGGTCGCGCGATCGACGTGGCCGCGGGAACCGGGCGACACGCTCTCTGGCTCGCGAGCCGCGGCTGGACCGTTCGGGCGATCGACTTCTCCCCCGTCGCGATCGAGATCGGCCGGGCCGCCGCCGCGGACCAAGGTTTGGCGGATCGGATGGAGTGGGTCGAGGCCGACGTGACGGCGCTCGAGCTCGAGCCGCGCAGCGCCGACCTGGTCCTGCTCGCCTTCCTGCACCTCGAGCCGACGCCGTGGCGCGCGGTGCTCAGCGAGGCGGCGGACGCGGTCACGGCCGGTGGCGCGCTGCTCGTCGTCGGCCACGACATCACGAACCTGGGGACCGGGGCGCCCGGTCCCGCTGAGCCCAAGGTCCTGTACTCGGTAGCGGCGCTCGCCCGAGACCTGCAGCGATGCGGCATGAGGATCGAGCTCGCCGAAGTCCGACAGCGCCCCAGCGACCGGAGCGGGCAGCCCGGCGAGGTCCAGGCCGCCGACACGGTCCTGTTCGCGCGGCGCGCCTGATCGAGCGGGCGCCGAAGACGCCCCTGTCGCGGTCGCGGGATGGATACCCCCTGGGGTATGCTGATCACCACACCCTCGTTGTTCCACGGAAGGACCACCATGCGGATCGTTGTCGTCGGCGGAGTCGCCGGCGGGATGAGCTGCGCCGCACGCGCGCGCCGTCTCGCCGAGGACGCCGAGATCATCGTGCTCGAGCGCGGCGAGCTCGTGTCGTTCGCGAACTGCGGCCTGCCGTACCACGTCAGCGACGAGATCCGGGATCGCGCGGCACTGCTCTTGCAGACGCCCGAATCACTCCGGGCGGCACTGAACCTCGACGTCCGGACCCGCCACGAGGCGACCGCGATCGACCGCGGCGCCAAGACCGTCACGATCCGCTCCGCCGCCGGCGAGACGACCCTCGGCTACGACGCCCTCGTGCTCGCGCCCGGCGCCCGGGCGATCCGGCCGCCGCTGCCCGGCCTGGACCTGCCCATCGTGCACCCGCTCCGCACCGTGCCGGATGCCGATCGGATCCGCGCCATGGTCGCGGACGGGGCGCGCCGCGCCGTCGTGCTCGGCGCCGGGTTCATCGGGCTCGAAGCCGCCGAGGCATTGCGGGCCCGTGGCCTCGACGTGACGATCGTCGAGCTCGCCGCACACGTCCTTCCCCCGCTCGACGAGGAACTGGCGAGCCTGGTCGACGCGGAGCTCGCCGCGCACGGCGTGCACCGCCGGATCGGCATCGCCGCGAGCGCCGTCGAGCAGAGCCCGGGCCCGGAGCACGCGGTCGACGTGGTCCTGTCCGACGGTTCTCGCCTCCCCGCAGACCTCGTCGTCCTCTCCGTCGGGGTCCGTCCGGACACCTCGCTCGCGAAGGACGCCGGCCTCGACCTCGGCCCGACCGGCGCGATCCGGGTCGACGGCTCGTTCCGCACCTCGGACCCGAGGATCTGGGCCGTCGGCGACGCGATCGAGGTCACCCACGCCATCACCGGCGCCATCGGGCCCATCCCGCTCGCCGGCCCGGCGAACCGCCAGGGCCGGATGGCGGCCGAGTCGATCCTGGGCCGGACCGTCACGCCGGCGCCGGTCCTCGGCACCGCCGTCGTCCGGGTGTTCGGCCTGACCGCGGCCATCACCGGCGCCAGCCAGTCGGCGCTCGACGCGGCCGGCATCGAACACTTCACCGTCCACCTGCACCCCGGACACCACGCCGAATACTTCCCCGGTGCCGAGCAGATCCACCTGACCGCGTCGTTCTCGCCGGACGGGCGCCTGCTGGGCGCCCAGGGCGTCGGCAAGGCCGGGGTCGACAAGAGGATCGACGTCTTCGCGACCGCGCTGCGGGCCGGCATGACCGCGGACGACCTCGCCGAGCTCGAGCTCGCCTACGCCCCGCCGTTCGGCTCGGCGAAGGACCCGATCAACATGACCGGATTCATCGCCCAGAACGTCCTCGCCGGAACGCTCGAGCTCTGGTACCCGAGCGAGCTCGAGGACGCGATGAACGACGCGCTGATCCTCGACGTCCGCAGCCGCGGAGAGTTCGTCCGGGGGCACCTCAAGGGCGCGCTGAACATCCCGCACACCGAGCTGCGTGGCCGGATCCAGGAGGTCGGGGCCGCGGCCGACGGGCGTCCGGTGCGGGTGCACTGCGAGAGCGGCTTCCGGTCCTACCTGGCGCACCGGGTGCTGAGCCAGGCCGGCTTCGACTCCGCGAACCTGTCCGGCGGCATCATGACCCTGCTCGCCGCACGGCCTGAGCTCGAATTGGTGACCGGCTGAAACCCGAGCCCGCTCAAGCACGGTGGGCGGGCTCACGCGCATCTCAGTTCAGGTCGAGGTGCGGCACGGGCGTCCGCGCCAGCTCCAGCTCGCCGTCCGGGCCCAGCGTGACCACCAAGCGGAGCCGCCACGCGTCGTCGGCCGCCGGGAAATCCTCCCGGTAGTGCCCGCCGCGCGTCTCGGGGCGCTCGAGTGCGGTCGCGGTGAGCACCGTCGCGACCTGGTGCACGTTGGTGGTCTCCCACTCGGCCGTCTGCGGCTGGACGAACACGTCCGGCACCAGGTGGGCCGCCGTCGGCACTCGAGCCAGGCCCTCCGCCGCGGCCTCGAGCCCCGTGGCCGAACGGATCACGCCGGGGCCCTCCTGCACCAGGCCCTGGATCCGCGGTCGGGACGCCGCCGGTACGAGCGCCTCGCCGCCGGTGCGCGACACCGGCTCGAGCACCGGAAGCTCGCCGTCGGCGACCCGAGCGGCGATGTCCTCAGCCGCGCGGTGCGCAAAGACCAGACCCTCGACCAAGGAGTTGGACGCGAGCCGGTTGGCACCGTGCACGCCGGTGCAGGCGGCCTCCCCCGCGGCGTACAGTCCGGGCAGGCTGGATCGTCCGCGCAGATCCGTCACCACGCCACCTGAGTGGTAGTGCTGGGCCGGGGCGACCGGCACAAGGTCCTCGGTGAAGTCGATCTCGTGGTCGAGCAGCCGCTCATTGATGGTCGGGAAACGGGCGCGCAGGAAGTCCGCGCCGAGGTGCCTCGCATCCAGGAAGATATGGTCGGATCCGGTTCGCGCCATCTCCTGCACGATCGCCCGCGAGACGATGTCCCGCGGCGCGAGCTCGGCCAACTCGTGCACCTGCGGCATGAAGCGCGCGCCGAGCGTGTTCAGCAGGATCGCGCCCTCGCCGCGCACCGCCTCGGAGATCAGCGTCTGCTGGCCGCGCGCACCGGTCCCGCCCCACAGCACCGTCGGGTGGAACTGCACGAACTCGACGTCGCCGACGGCGGCGCCGGCCCGGAGCGAGGCTGCCAGCCCGTCGCCGGTGGCCTGGACCGGGTTCGTGGAGGACCGGAAGACCTGGCCGATGCCGCCGGTGGCCAGGATCACCGCGCGCGCCAGCACCGCACCGACGCCGTCCCGGGTACCGGCGCCGATGACGTGCAACGTGACTCCGCAGACGGCGCCAGGGCGCCCGTGCGCGGCCGGCTCGGCGGTAAGCAGGTCGAGCACGAGCGCGTGCTCGATGACCTCGATCCCGGGGTCGTTGCGGACGGCCTCGAGCTGCGCGACGAGTGCACGCGAGATCTCGGCGCCGGTCGCGTCACCGCCGGCGTGCGCGATCCGGTCCGCGTGGTGGCCCCCCTCGCGGGTCAGCGAGAACTCACCGGCCGCGTCCATGTCGAAGTTCGCACCGAGCGCGACCAGCTGGCGCACCCGTTGCGGCCCCTCGGTGACCAGGACGCGCGCCGCGACCGGGTCGCACACTCCGGCACCCGCGACCAGGGTGTCCTTGAGGTGCGCCTCGGGCGAGTCCGTCGGGTCCAGCGCGGCCGCGATGCCGCCCTGCGCCCACCGGGTCGATCCCGACTGGAGCTGGCCCTTGGTCACCAGCAGCACGTGGGGAACCCGGGTACGCAGCCGCAGCGCCGCGGTCAGCCCGGCGATCCCCGAACCGACGACGACGGCGTCGACATCGGCGAACCAGCCCGGCTCTGGCGCAGCGAGACGTCGCGCCAGCCGGGTCACTCGGCTGCCCCGGCGTCACCGCGGTGACGGTAACCGTCGATGAGCAACCCGCTCGGCTCGAGGCCCGAATCGGCCGGGACGTCCCCCGGCTCGTGCCCGATCGAGACGATCCGGTTGTCGGCGTCGACGAAGACGACCTCGGGCTGGTAGACCCGCGCCGCCTCGGTGGACATCAGGCCGTAGGCCATCAGGATCACCAGGTCGCCCGGGTTGATGTGGTGGGCCGCGGCGCCGTTGATGCAGATCACGCCGGAGTCCGCCGTCCCCGGGATTACATAGGTCGTGAGCCGAGAGCCGTTCGTGACGTCGACGACGTCGAGCTGCTGACCGGGCAGCAGATCCGCGGCCTCCATCAGGGTGGCGTCCACGGTGATCGACCCGACGTAGTGCAGGTCGGCCTGCGTGACGGTCGCCCGATGGATCTTCGAGATGATCATCGGGCGCTGGAACGAGTTCATGACGTGCCTCCTCCGCCGCCGACCACAAGCGGCGTGTTGTCGATCAACCTGTTCGGGCCCACCCGCGCGGCCACGGCCAGGATGGCATCGCCACGATACCCACGCTCCACCTCCTGCGCGGACGCGGGGTCGATCAGCGCCACGTAGTCGAGATCGACCGCCGGCACGCCCTCGAAGACGGCGCGCGCCGCAGCCCTGACCGCGTCGCCGCCGCGCGAGGCGACGGCGAGCCCGGCGCGGAGCGCCTTCGAGAGCGTCAGTGCCTGCTCGCGCTGCTCGGCCGTCAGGTAGGCGTTGCGCGAGGAGAGCGCGAGCCCGTCGGCGTCGCGCACCGTCGGAACCGCCACCACCTCGACCCGGACGTCGAGGTCCCGCACCATCCGCCGGATCGCGATGAGCTGCTGGGCGTCCTTCTGCCCGAAGAACGCAAGGTCGGGCGAGACGAGGTGCGCGAGCTTGAGCACCACGGTGAGCACTCCGGAGAGGTGGCCCGGCCGGGTCGCCCCCTCGAGAACAGTCTCGATCGGCCCGCCGACGACTCGTACCATCGGGTCGCCGTCCGGGTACACGACCGCCGGGGTCGGCGCGAAGACGAGGTCCGCTCCGACGGTCGCGAGCAGAGCGAGGTCGCTCTCGAGGTCGCGCGGATAGCGGGCGAGGTCCTCGCTCGGGCCGAACTGCAGCGGGTTCACGAAGATCGTCACCACCACGTGGTCGGCTCGTGCCCGGGCGGCCCGGACCAGAGCCAGGTGGCCCTCGTGCAGCGCGCCCATCGTCATCACCACGGCACGGCGCCCGGTGAGCGTCCCGAGCGCGGCAGCGAGCTCGACCCGGTCGCGCACCAGCCGCGGACCCTCTGTCACTGCACCCATGCCGGTCACTCCTGGCTCGGTTGCTCGTCGATCGCGTCGAGGATCGACGCGGCCTGATCCTCCCGCAACCGCCCGGCTGCGAGCGCCCGCTGCGCGGTGGCACGGGCGAGCGCTCGATACGACGCGGGGATGTCGCCGGCCCGCGGGTTGCGGGCCGCGAGCCGGCTGAGCTGGTCCAGGTGCGCCCGGACGGTGCCCGCGTCGCCACGCACCACGGGCCCGGTCAGGGCCGAGACGCTCCCTGCCTCCGAGCGCAGCGCCCCGTCCAGGGCTGCGCGGACGAGCGGGCCCAGGAACCGCCCCGGCTCGGCGACGCCTGCCTCGGCGAGCGCCTGCGTCGCCTGCGCGATGAGCACGACGAGGTGGTTCGCCCCGTGCGCGAGAGCGGCGTGGTACAGCGGCCGCGCGTCCTCGGCGAGGACGACTGGCTCGCCGCCGATCTCCACCACGAGGGCCTGGCCGATCGGCAGGAACGGCGCATCGGCCGTGACCGCGAACGCACACTCGGTGAGCCGCGAGAGGTCCATCGAGGTGCCGGTGAATGTCATCGCGGGGTGGATCGCGAGTGGGATGGCGCCGGCGGCGCGGACCGGGTCGAGGACGGCCGTGCCGAACCGCCCCGAGGTGTGCACGACCAGCTGGCCGGTCTGCCAGGCCCCCAGGTCGGCGAGGCCGGAGACCAGACCCGGCAGGGCGTCGTCCGGCACGGTCAGCAGTACGAGCTCGGCGCGCTCGACGACCTCGGTCACTTCCCAGTGCGGGACGCCCGGGAGGAGCACCGCGATCCGTTCTCGGCTCTCCTCGGAGATGCCGCTCGCGCCGACGACGGCGTGACCCGCCGCACGCAGGGCACTCCCCAGGACCGCACCGACGCGACCGGCGCCCACCACCCCCACACCGAGCCGCCCGGGCCGGTCCGACGGCGCCGCTCCGCTCCGGTGCGGAGAAGTGCTCACGCCACGACTCCCGGGCCGCTCGCCGGCCCTGCGACGGCGAGCCCGGCCGCCTGAACCCGGCTCAGCCACTGTTCCGGCATCGCGGTGGCACGCGCAGCGCGCGACAGGTCCACGACCTCGGCCGCAAGGCGGGCGACGTCGGCCGCGGCGAGGTGGTCGAGCCTCGGCCTGATCGAGCCCTGCGTCGAGTGCAGCTCGAGCGTCGCGACATCGAACCGGCGCTCGATCGGCCCCTGCGAGATCCCGACCGACTGGGTCCGCTCGAGCGGGATCAGGTCCACCTGGCGGCTGAAGCGGCCGCACCGCAGCACGGCGGCCCGACTGGTCAGGGCGACGCCTTGCACCCACCAGGCGAGCGGACTGATCCAGCGCGCGCGCCGCGGGCAGGTGGTGAAGCCGTGCGCGGATCCCGACCCGCTCAAGGCGGCGTCGAGGAAGGCCCGCGGGTCCGCTACGCCGAGATCAGGTAGCACGAGCCAGAGCGCCAGCAACGCCTCGTCCCTGGTGCCGACCGGCAGCAGCACGGTCTCGGTCACGCCCTGCTTCGGTCCGTAGCCGGCGACGTTGACCTCGACCCGCCACCAGTCGGGCCAGCGCCACAGTACGTAACGCTGCAGCCGGACCGCCTGGATCCGGCCCGGGGGCAGCGTCTGGGACCGCGCCTCGGTCAACCCGTGCCGCAAGCGGATCCCGTCCGGCGCGACGGCGGCCCGGAAGTTGAAGCCCTGGTTGAAGCGGGTCCAGACGACGCTGCCTGCCGCGAACAGCGCGGGTAGCAGCGCGG
>Ga0209745_1000697_pt1 | contig 20400 bp, 19 predicted proteins | sample BarGraNGADG00312_FD_184495 | JGI IMG/M metagenome (GOLD analysis project Ga0209745, IMG submission 184495) | Arctic peat soil microbial communities from Barrow, Alaska - Barrow Graham LP Ref core NGADG0004-312 (SPAdes) (version 2) | ecosystem: Environmental > Terrestrial > Soil > Wetlands > Peat...
TTCCGTCAGCGCGGATAAAATGCAATATCTTGAGGGATATATTGCCCGCTTTAGAAGGATCTACTCAGATCTTCCATTGTATTCCGGCCGGCAGATGTATGATACTCTTTCGTCCTATATGGATTTGGAACAGTATTTTACAAAGTTGAGCATCGACATGCTAGTAAAAAATGGTGATTATACTGATGAAAGCATTTTTTATACAAAAACTAAAAATGGGAAAGAAATACTTGAGGTGTTTCCATGGGATTATGATGATATTTTTTCTGATCAGCCGCATGAAATTGGAAATCCATGGGCGCCGGGTACTGTCTTTGGCAAAAGGGAGTATTACAGCATGGATGATGTAATTGAGGATGCGGGATCGAAAATGCTTTATTCAATAGAAGATGACCTGGATTATAAAATCGCCAGGGACAGCTTTCTTTATCAGGAATACCTTAAAACCCTGCGGAGCGTTGTTGAAAAAATCGACCTGGCTGCCATTGATAAAATATTTGATTACACTAATGAACATATCGGGGCGTTTTATGATAATGATTCTATAATTGAACAGTCGAAATACGATGTTGACAAAACAAATTATAGTCTCTTTGTAAGTAACCTTGCAGAGAAAAGGCAAATGCTCAAGGACAGAAGAAACTGGATATTGGGGGAACTTGATAAACAGAAAAACCGTTAGATATGAAGCTTGAAAATCTGTTGTTCTGTTTAATATTGATATTTCTTTTACAGGGCTGCAAAAAGAAGGACGATAATAAAACAACTGAACCTCCCGAGGGATGCATCAGTCTGTCGGAACTGGAAACAAAACAGGATTATTATCTGCCTTTTGCACTTATAAATGATGGCACGCAAATTAAGTCGGCAATACTGAACAATAAGACAATTGATTTATCATACGGAGAATTCTTTGAATTTAAGGAAACCGGATTCTATGAGCTGATCCTGATATACAAGGATTCGCAGCAGGAAAATGACACTATCCTGTTTACAACCAAAACAGAAGAGAGGGAAGACTCCGAATGGGGGATCAGGACCTGGGTACCGGATCCATTTGTACCAGTGCAGATTGGTTCAGAAGCTGTTGAAATGTATTACCCTCAAAGGTATGCCGACTCAATTAAACTGCCTTTTATATTTTATGTAAAGGAATCCGGAACAATAAAAGAGATTTACTGTGAAGGTGAATGTCTGACATCGGGAGATACTTTCAATATCAAAATTGGTGCAGGTTCTGTGAATATTGATGCATCAGCAATTTCAAACAGGGTTAATTTCAGGGTCGGCGGCAAGCAATTCAGTGCATCTCCTGTAAAGGTAACTCATACTGATATGGAATTGAAGGGTATAATTAACTCTGCGGTTGAAATTCCGGCAAACAGTCTTGTAAGGATCACCGGGAACCTTAATATTGCATCTACTGGATCGCTCACCGTCCACGAAGGAGCCGTAATACTGGTTGATGAGGGCTTGGATATTAATTTAAGCGGCCCGGCCGTTTTCACAGGAACCGCAAAAAATCCTGTATTTGCTACATGCAGCAGGAAAAACAAATTCTGGGGAGGATTTATCACCAGAGTTTCCGGCGGTACAATTGAAGCAGAATATACAATTTTCTGCCAGAGCGGATATCACGATTCTGAGGGCTATAACTGGGGCCATTCAGGAAGACAGGCATTGTTCTATACCGAAAACAGCACCCTTACCCTGAATCATTGTTTTATGCTTGATCATATCGGACAGATCTTTTATCCACAGAACGCCACACTGACTTTCGATAACATTCTTGTTCAACGTGCTCAAACCGGCGGTCAGATAAACTATTCTGATCTTACAAATTGCAGGTTTGAAGCCTGCTTTCACGAAGGGGCCGCACTGTCGAGCGGTAACTCAGCCGTCAAAAATCACACATTCACAGAGTGTGTTTTCACCAACTGCGGACAGGGCCTGGAGCTTTGATTCAGCTCGCCGAACCATACAGTAGTGGCTGATAAGTGTTTGTTTTTATATAATGGCGTCGGTATAAGGTATGGAGATAATTATGACTGGTCGGAGGTTGATGGCAAAATGCTGATCAAGAATTCATTTTCGCTATATAATGACAAGGATGTTTGGAACATGGTCAGGATGAACTGGAGCCCCAAACTTCAGAATATGGTTTTTGAAAATACCAGGGTTTCTGCATTATGTCCCCAGTATCCCGGACTGGAATTATACAGGTAGCAGATTGTTTTTTCCCTTTTTAAAGCATCATCTCTTCTTCAATCAAATGATAACTTTCTGATATCACAAAAAGGAGAATTCTATTTTTCGAGAAGAGCTTTAAGGTTATTCAGACCGCCTTTCAGATCCTTGCCTAGCATGGCATCCATATCCATAAAAAGAAACGAAATGTTCATCGGGTATTTAAGTTTTCCATAGATGCCCCATGTTACTTTTGTAACACTGTCATTCGTGCTTTCAAATGACATGAATGCCTTATCAGTGGACTTCATAGGTTTAAAAAACCTGATCTCATAATCAATCCTGTTACCCACGTTAATGCCTGTGATCTCCTGCTCTCCGCTGCCTGCATTTTTGTTGGGGCTGTCCCATGCGGAAACGAAACCAACTGTCCCGTCTGTACCACGGAATTCTGTTTTCATTGTGGGATCAATCTTTGCCCAAACACTGTACTGGTTCTGATTTTTCAGAAATTTAGTATAATCGTATACAACTTGTTTTGGTTTATTCAGGGTCACTTCTCTCTCGACTGAATAATCTTTTTTGACAAATGCGGCAATAAGTAAAACAATAATAATTAAGCCCAGAAGAAGGAGTCCGGCAACCTTAAGAATCTTTTTCATTTTTATATAATTATGTTTAAAATAACATCTTTCGGGAGAAAAAGTTCAATTTAGATTATCTGTACAAGTCTCCATCCAGATACTTCAATCCCGTATCACAAATTATTGTCACTATCCTTTTCCCGGATCTGATGATTTTGGCTCTCTGCAGTGCTGCCCATACGTTTGCACCGGAGGTTGTTCCGCCAAAAATCCCTTCAAGTTTTGCCGTTATCAATCTGTTCTCACTGGGAATTATATCAAGCTCAGCTCCTTCAATCATAGAAAATGCCATCCTGTCTTTCATACTTCCGGTAGGGTTTGCTCCTTCATATTTAACGAAGATCTCGGCACAACCAGATTCTGGCAATCTTTCCAGCCTGATTAATGGGGTGTTTCCAATGGCTTTCATTTTCTTCAGTATATTTATTAACCAAGTTAAAAGAAAAACTTTTACTGTATCCGGATAATTTTTTTAGAAATTTATGATCTTCAAAAATTTTGATTATTCTTGTTTCTAATTTTCATCATAAACAGTTCCAGCCATGAAAAACAATAATCGCCGCGAATTCCTTAAAAAGAGCCTCCTTGGCATTTCAGGTGCAGCCCTGATGCCGGGTACTATAAAAGCCAACTCCGCTTTCACTTCCTTAAATACACTGCCTGAATTACCGGTCCGGACATTAGGCAGAACAGGTATCAAAACACCGCTTATCAGTTTTGGAACATCAGGTGCATTGGATACCGGTTTTATCAGATCGGCCTATGAAGCTGGTATAAAAATGTTTTTTTCAGCCACATATTATGGTGAAGGAAAAAATGAAAAGATAGTCGGAGAGGGTCTTAAAGGGCTCCCGCGTGACACTTTTGTTGTCGGTACAGCTGTTCCGCCGGATGGATTTGATAACCAGACAGGAACTTTTTCCAAACCTTTCGATCCGGATGCATATATTAAAAAAGCTGAAGAAAGCCTGAAACGCTTCGGCCTGGATTATGTCGATTTTTTTCTTTTCCCCTTTGCCGGCAAAAGGCAAACTGTCCTTGATGCTGGTGTACTTAAAGCACTGGGCCAGCTGAAAAAACAGGGTAAGACACGTTTTGTCGGTATTGCATCTCATAGCGATACTGAAGAGGCTTTAAAAGCAGCTGTTGATGCAGGCGTATATGATGTCGCCATGATTTCGTATAATTACAAGATCAAGAATATAGAGTCCCTGAATTCAGCCATTGCCACTGCTGCAAAAGCAGGCATCGGGATAGTCGGGATGAAGACAACTGCCGGTGTTTTCGGCAATAAATCAGGTCCGCAGCTTAATTCTGATGCTATTTTAAAATGGGTGTTGCAAAATGAAAATATTGCATCAATCGTTTCAGGAATGACCTCATTGGAACAGCTCCAGAAAAACCTCGCAATGATTCGGAATCTGAAGATGACAGAACAGGAGCTTAAAGACCTGAATCTGGCATCGTTTGATTCGGAAACAGGACTCTATTGCCAGCAATGTAAGCAATGCCTGCCGCAATGTCCGCACAATCTTGATATTCCGACTATTATGAGGAGCTATATGTATGCATACGGGTACAAAAATGCATCACAGGCATACCATAACATGGCGACTGTTGACCTTTCAGGCAAGCCTTGTGAAAAATGCGGATCATGCAATGTAAATTGCAGCTCCGGATTTGATGTTAAAAATAAAATCATGGACATTGCGCGGCTTAAAGATGTCCCAAAAGATTTTCTGAAAGCATAATTAACACGGTGCGAGGTATGGGGTACGTGGTACGGGGTGTCTAATAATTCTTAGTTAGTAAGACAAATTATCAACTCCTGTCATCTTCATTGACTGAACCGTGGAACTGAAAAGCTTGTTGAGCTCTTCGGCACTTAAGTTTTGTGACGGATTGAATCTGCCGGACGACATATATTTCAATATGCTGCTGTAAAGCTGCCGGGCTTCAGGTTTGTCCTGAACTGATCTCAGATCCGACATGCAAACCAGTATTTTTCCTTTGCCGACGGCAAATTCAAAGATCAAACCAAGCTTATGGTTTCTTTCAAAATTATCAACTACCTGTACAAGAGGAAAATAATCCTTTGGTACACTATCAAGGATGAATGGTCTGCTGTTTTTAACTATTGGCCACCATTGCCAGTTAGTATGAAATTCTGTCGGAAAATCCTTGAATAATGGCAGATCAGGATTTGTCAGGATCGACATTGTTCCGGGTGATACCGGCTTTTTATTATTTTCTGAAATAGATTTAAACATTCTGTAATTCCAGTAGTCAGGAATGAACAGCCCTCCTACCGACTGGTCCTGAAAAATTTTATGGTCAGGGAAGAATAATATTTTTGCACCGGATGACAATTCTTGTATTATATGCCTGTCGAGCTTTTCTGTAACAATGATATCCGAAGGAACTATGGTATCGGCGTCTGCCGGATAAATCCACAATGAATACGAATTTTCGTAAGGTGTCCCGCTGAGTTTTATTGATAAAGTCATTTTATCAGCCTTTGTAATATTGGCCAGGCCTGCATTCAGAGACATAATATCAGATAAACTGCCCTGTGATATATCCATTGTCTTTTGACCTTCAGCAATTTTCTTTCCGTTTGAATTCTTAATATCCCACAAAACCGCCTGATCCACCAGATTCCGGTTTGAATAATTTGCTACCTGAATATCTGCCTTTAAAGTTTCATTGTTGTTCCAGCAATATTTCTCAATAATAAGCAACGGAACAACTCTGTTGCAGAAATGACTGAATTCTTCGGGAGTAATTAATCCCTTGCTGTCCATAAATGCATCTAAAATTCCAATCAGGGCTGTACCCTGCCCTGGAAAGTCCTGCAGGTCTAGAAGATGGAATCCTCCGAATCCGGGTGTTCTTAAAGCCATTTCAATATCAGCTCTGTAGCATATAACGCTTGATGCACCGGAAGCTTTGAAGAAATCCAGGGCCTGGCCGCTGAGATTATTTTCCTCAAGACGTTTCCGGAATACTTCAAGATTCCATGGCTTAAGTACTCCTGTATATTTCTGTATCTCACTATAATCAGGATAGATCTGATATTGCCCCACCTCCGTACCAAGGGCAGGAACAGTACAATTGGCAATCGCACCTGAATAGTTGAGTTTTGTAGAAGGGTATCTTCCGTTAATATAGCCTCCATCTTTTGCATCAGCAAATGAAAACGAAGCACGGATATGGGTTTTATATGAATCGTCAACATCAGGACCTATTCTGCAGCCAGCAAAATAATCTTCACCGGCTGCCTGACCCCTGTAACCAAGGTAATTATTTGATCCGTAAGCCATAAGCGGCCTGTTGTCAACAGACCGGAAATGCTTAAGAAAGTCATTCATTACATCCTGGTCTCCCGATAGCTCATTTCCAAGCGCAAACATTACGAAAGATGCATGATTACCGTAATTTTCAAGAATATTATCTCCCTGCTTCAAAAGATAATCATTCAAATCAAGATTTTTATCCTTGCTGAAACTGCCCCAGAAAGAGAGTTCCGGCTGCATATATATTCCTTCAATGTCAGCAGCCTGAAATGCTGCTTCCGGCGGGGCCCAGGAGTGGAATCTGTAAAAATTAATGTTGTATGATCTGGCAATCCTGAAAACCTTTCTCCAGCTTTCAACATCCATTGGTGGATGGCCCGTTAACGGGAAAACACATGCATCATGCTTTCCGCGCAGAAAAGTCTTTAAGCCGTTAATGGTGAATTGCGTTCCGCTTGTTGAGAATTTGCGCATCCCGAAATCTGTTGTGACGGCATCAAGGGTGTTCTTTCCTTTTAAGGTCACTTCCAGCTTATAGAGAACCGGCTCAAACTCGCTCCAGAGTTGTGCTTTATCACCTAAATCGTAATTCAGCTCTATTTTATTCTCCCCGGGGTTCAATGACATTCTGAAGGATTTCTTTCCTATATCCCTCGGTTTTTCAGTGTTCCATGAATTAGCTTTCAGAACAATAAAGGATTTCTCTCCTGCTTCTGACCCGCTATAAACATTAAGTTTTATTAAAACCTTTTTTGAATCTATGTCAGGAAAGGTTTTAATATCTTTAATATATGACTTGTTATAGGCTTCAAGGCAGAACTTCCCGATTATCCCGTTCCAGTTCGTCTGGGTATGCTCTGTCCAGGAATGTGAACCGGTGATTCCACGGGGAACTGATCCGTTTCCATTATTGACAAGAATTGTAATAATATGATTCCCCGGGGTCAGAAAGCCCGATAATTCATAAACCTGCTGCGTCAGAATATCACTGTTTTCTCCGGCAGGTGTCGAATCGACCCAAACTTTTGTTGGTTTGGTTCTCTCCATTATCAGTCTGATATTTTTACTATCCCATTTTTCAGGAATATTAATCTTTTTCTGGTACCATGCCATCCCTGAATACATCAATTCGCGGGAAAGTCTCATTGTTTCATTAGTATTGGTGTTGACTATCCCTTTCTTATTCTCATCCATTGTGCCCGGCAATTTTACCGAATCATTCAGAGTTATTGTATACCATTGTTTATCAATTCCAATACCCGAAGTATCCATGGCAAACCGCCATGTTCCGTCCAAAAGAATTGTCTCCCTGACGGGTTCAAATGATTTAACACTACAGGATGTTATAATAAACATAAGACCCGCAATCAGGGGAAAGAGATTTTGAAACATTGCATGAAGTATTTAGTTTTTTCTTATATCAGTCCCATTGCCTTAAGCCACTTTATGCACAAGCCTGGCCATGATGATTCTGTTCCGCCATTGGGAGAAAGACCATAACCATGGCCTCCTTTCTGAAATATATGGAGCTCCACCGGAATATTGTTTTTCTGAAGTCCCCTGAAATAACCGATGCTGTTCATCACAGGAACGGCCTTGTCATCAGCAGAGTGAACAAGAAAAGCCGGAGGAGTATCGGCAGTGATTTGTAATTCATTTGAAAATCGTTGTACTTGCTTTATATCAGGGTTAAGGCCGATAAGATTATTCCGCGTTCCCCTGTGTGTAATTACTGTATCGAACGAAACGACCGGGTATATAAGCAGAGAAAAGTTGGGACGGGCGCTGGTGTTGTCTTTCACGTCATATACTTTTTCAGCATAATGCGTGGATAACGTTGAGGCAAGATGACCGCCTGCAGAAAAACCTATTACACCAACCCTGTCCGGATTAATTTTCCACGAAACGGCATTTCTTCGGATAACCCGCATTGCTTCCTGGGCATCTTGCAGCGGGCCAATTGATTTATCAATCATGATCTGATCCGAAGGAAGGCGGTACTTCAGTATAATTCCGGCGATTCCATTATCATTCAGCCACTTTGCAATGGCATTGCCTTCGTGATCAAATGCCAGGACTCCATATCCGCCACCGGGACAGATTAAAACTGCCGCTCCGTTTGCCTTTTCAGGCGCCGGCAGGAATACCGTAAGATCGGGAGTAACCACCTTCTCACACCGAATTATCCTCCCATCTGTGGTTGTTATCTTTTCAACATAGGAAGGATCTGTCTTTGATCCTGGAATTCCATCAGGCCATAACTTTAATGTCAGAGTCTGGGAAAAACCGCTTACCGTTAACAGGCTAATTAAAACTGCCGATAATAATCTTTGTCTTTTCATTATTCCTTCCAGGGCACCCTGGGTGATTTATAGAAATTAATTCCCATCGCATTGAACCATTTTTCTTGTTTTGCCAGGCGAAATTTATATTCCTCCCAGTTTCTCATTGAAGCGGGGGTCCACCCTATTTCGGCATAACCCGGAAGCCTGGGAAATACCATATACTCTATTTCATTCAGATTTGTTACGGTCTCGCTCCATAGCGCCGCTTCAATCCCTATAATGCTTTCTTTTCCCAAACCGGGAACAAGAGTGGCAGGATCCCAGTTATAAGCGTCGTCCACTTCAATATAAGCGGCCCAATGGAGTCCCAATGGAGTGGTTGAATTATATTGCATGTCGAGATAAGCTTTTGTTGCCGGCGACATCAGGACCTTTGCACCCTGGCTCACTGCTTTTTGCGCATTTGATACGTTTTTTGTCCAGTGTTGGGCAACACTGTTCGATTTAAGAGTTGCCAGCGCAATTTCGCCCCATCCCAAAACCTGCTTACCGTGCGAAGCAACAATTTCCTGCACTTTGTTAACAAAAGGAATATAATCTTCTATTTTCGTTGAATGTGATTCATCCCCTCCGATATGAATATATGGTCCAGGAGTAATTGCAGACAATTCCCTGAAAACATCATCAATAAATTTGTATGTGATCTCTTTGTCTGTGCAAAATGTACTGAATCCAACATCTATGCCTGTGTATAATTCCGTTGCTTTTCCATTGCAGTTCAGTTCTGCATATGATGCAAGTGCAGCATTGGTATGACCAGGCATATCAATTTCCGGCACAATGGTAATATAACGTTCCTTTGCATAACGCACAATATCAGAGTATTGCTCTTGTGTATAATAACCTCCCTGACCTCCTCCAACCTCGGTACTACCTCCATGTATGGCAAGATTTGGCCAGGATTTGATTTCGATCCTCCACCCCTGATCATTTGAAAGACCCAGGTGCAATACATTCATTTTATAATATGCAAGGTATTCAATAACCTGCTTTACATCATCAACGCCAAAGAAATGGCGTGAGACGTCCAGCATTGCTCCCCTGTAAGAGTAATCGGGATAATCTGTGATGGTACCTGTGGCGATTTTGAATATTCCTGGTTTTTTCGAAGCAGTATCTTCAGCAATTATTTGCCGGATAGTCTGAATACCCCTGAATATCCCGGCCGGCTTATTGGCTGTCAGCTTTATCAGCCGTTTTGTTATGGTCAGCTCATATCCTTCATCTCCAAATTTTTTATCCAGATCGGATAGGGCTAGATAGATGTTGCCTGACCCGGGCTCAGCGGAAGCGGTTTTTACTTTAGCAGACAAACCAGTGGCCGTATTAAGCTTGTCGGCAAGGTATTGCCCTATTTGTATCATTTCATCCGCTTCAACAGGGACAAAAATGCTGCTCTTTTTTTTCAGAGTGAAATAATCACCTGTTGCAGTTATTGAAACAGGCTTTGGAATAATGCTTTCTTTCGAGAGATCGGATGGTATTTTTGTTTTGAATGACATTGTAATAACCATTATTGCTGCAATAAATAATGCCGGAATGAGTAGGTTTTTTTTCATATAAATCATCATTTTATTTTTTTAATGGATTCTCAGCTTGTTTGGCGAACTCATCCTGCAGTTCTTTAATGGTGTTATTATTCTTCAGATATTTTATTAATTCCGCAATCTGATCGGACCAGCTCAGGATTAAAAGTTCACCAAGTCTTTTATTGGGTTGTGCAAAGTCGCTTGCATAATGATTAGGGTATTTTGCATACCACCAGATCCCGGTGTATCCAAATGGAACATTTAGCCTTTTCTGATCTGCCCCGGATTGACTGGTTATTGCCTGAACGTCAACAAGATCCGGTCTGATATACGACATCATGGCTGTTTCTTCTTCGCCGGCATGACCGTCCAGTTTTGCCTTTTTCAATGATTCAATTTCCTTGCTGTAAGCAGGATTTGTTCTTTCCTGGAACAGCACAACTATATAATCTTTCCGGGCCGCAAGCTGAGACTGGCAGAAATACTGCAGGAAGCTTGAATTACCTCCGTGGCCGTTCACCAGTATAATCTTCTTCAAGCCGTTCCTTGACAACTCATTGCAGGTTTCTTCAAGCATTTTCCACATTAATTCATTGCTGTATGCAACCGCTCCGGGCTGATGTCTTGCTTCAAAAATCTGTCCGACGAAATAAGGTGGGTAAACAACAGCATACTCTTTTTTTGCGGCCGTAGTTGCGGCCTCTCTTGATTCGAAAAGATCTGTCCCGAGCGGAAGATGAGGACCGTGCTTTTCAATTATCCCCAATGGAATTACGCAGACACCACCGGAAAGCTCCACGGCTTTGACAAACTGAGGAGAGGTCAGTTCCTCCATTTTAAAAGGAATGCCGGACTGGGTTGCCTGTTGCGGTAATAAAACAGCTGTCGGCAGAAAAAGCATAAGGATAATAGCAATTCTTTTCATAATTGTCATTTTTAGTTATTGGATCATGTTTAATTTTCAATCCGGGCAAGACGGAATGGTTTGATCTCTATCTTTTTCCAGACTTTGTGAACAATATACGGTTCATTTTTAAGACACCTGTCAAGGGCAGCTCTGTCAGGAAATTCATATATTATCATCGACCCGATCATTTTTTCATTATCATCAAGAATAGCTCCTCCCAGAAGAAACTCACTCCTCTTTTTCAGTATAGCGATTTTTCCGAGATGTTCAGGACGAACTTTCATCCTTCTTTCCAAAGCTCCCGGGTCGGTTCCGTCAAAGGCAACGAGTAAAAACTGCATTTTGATTTTGTTTTTAAAAGGACTCTATTTGCCAAATTTAATTAATAATCAATTGCCGTCGGCTAAAAATATGATCCAGTTTGAAACAATGCCAGTGGCATTGACTTCCAATAGCCCCGGTGTCGCCCAAGGTGCCACCCGGGCTATTGGAGGTTGACACTGTAGGTGTCATTGTTATAAAATAAAAATCAACCTGTTAATGACTTAATTCATTGTTTATATTTGCTATCAGAAAAAATAATTAAGCAATTGGTTTGAAAAACTAACAACAAGCAACCAGTAACCAGCGACACAGGAATCAGATGCTGAACCTCAAATCAATATTAAGTCCTTTCCGTTATTTTAAAGATCTTAATAGAAAAGATCATAAACCCACTTACGGGGCACTTGATATTTTCACCTATATAGGTCCCGGGTTGCTGGTAACGGTAGGATTCATTGATCCGGGCAATTGGGCGGCAAATATTGCGACAGGATCCGAATATGGGTATACACTGCTGTGGATTGTAACTCTTTCCACCCTGATGTTGATAATTCTTCAGCATAACGTTGCCCATCTGGGAATTGCAACCGGTCTTTGTTTGTCTGAAGCTGCTTCAATAAATATAAAACCGGCGATCTCCAGACCGATTCTTTACTTTGCGGTGCTGGCCTCAGTCTCAACTTCGCTTGCAGAAATTCTTGGAGGGGCAATTGCTCTTGAAATGCTTTTTGACGTGCCGGTCAAGATCGGAGCCACGCTGGTAACCATTTTCGTCCTGATAATGATCCTGACACACTCGTATCAGAAAATTGAAAAATGGATAATCGGTTTCGTTTCATTGATTGGCCTTTCCTTTCTATATGAAATTTTCCTTGTCGATGTTGACTGGGCGGCTGCAGGTATTGCCTGGGTCAAGCCAACAATACCTCATGGGTCAATGTTACTGCTTATGAGTGTTCTAGGTGCTGTTGTGATGCCTCATAATCTCTTTCTTCATTCTGAGATCATTCAGAGCCGGCAATGGAACCTGCAGGATGAAAAGATCATTAAAAAACAGCTGAAATATGAGTTTGCTGATACACTGTTTTCAATGATCATCGGCTGGGCAATTAACAGCGCTATGATAATTCTTGCAGCTGCTACATTCTTTAGCAATAACATTAAAGTGAATGAGCTTCAGCAGGCCGAAAGTCTCTTAAGGCCTCTCCTCGGAAACAATGCCTCGGTGGTATTTGCCCTTGCGCTTCTTTTCTCAGGCGTGGCGTCTTCCATAACTTCGGCCATGGCGGGCGGATCAATAGTCTCGGGCATCTCCAGCGAACCCTACGACATAAAGGATAACCATACAAAATGGGGGGTTCTTATTTCGCTTGTTGGCGCCCTGATAATTATATTTTTCATCGGAGATCCTTTTAAGGGACTGATCCTGTCACAGGTTTTTTTAAGCATACAGCTCCCTTTTACTGTAGCTATCCAGGTTTATCTTACATCATCAAAAAAAGTAATGGGCAAGTATGCCAATAGTAATTTTTTAAAAATTCTTCTATTGATCATTGCAGCATTGGTAACCTATCTCAATTTCAGGCTGCTGTTTTCGCTGGTTTTCAAATAGACATATCCAAACATGAAATCATGGAGCAGAAAAAATACAGAACAGGTATCGTTCTAAGTGGCGGCGGAGCAAGAGGATTTGCACATCTGGGTGTTTTAAAGGCACTCAATGATGCAGGTATTTATCCCGACGTAATAGCCGGAACCAGTGCAGGCGCTCTGGTTGGCGTTTTGTACGCTGACGGATACACTCCTGACGAGATCCTTAAAATGATGAATGCATCAAGTTCGTTGCATTATGTCAGGCCGACAGTGCCTCGTGAAGGGCTTCTTCTGATATCAGGAATTGAACGTATCCTTATCGAAAATCTGAGGGCAAAAAAGTTTGAAGACTTGAAAATTCCTCTTTTTGTTACAGCCACCGATCTGAATAATGGTGTGGCTGAATATTTTTCTTCAGGTGAATTGCTCAGGCCTGTAATTGCATCAGCAAGTATTCCGGTACTTTTCAAACCGGTAATAATCAACAAAATTCATTATGTCGATGGCGGAGTGCTCGACAATATGCCGATCAAGCCCATTGAAGGGCAATGCGATTTCATAATAGGTTCCTTTGTAAATCCCACAGGTTATGAAAAAACGGTCAAGAGTCTGATTCAGATCGCAGAACGCACCTTTATGCTGAATATGTCGAAAGATCTTGATCATAAGGCAAAAAAGTTTGATGTTTTTATAGCTCCTCCTGAATTAAAAGATTATAAGATACTTGATCCGGAAAAAGCAATTGAGGTCTTTGATATCGGCTATAAAGCAACAAAAAGCAAAATGGAGGATCCGGAAGTTAAGAAACTTTTTTCCAGATTTATTCGCCCCCAAACCCCTAAAGGGGGCGAATAAGTGAATAAAGTTTTTTTATCTCTGCCTCCCAGAGAGAATCTTCAGGGGTTTCAAGAATAAGCGGCATATCATCGAACCTGCTGTCGTTAACTATAAACGAAAACATATCTTCCCCAAGGAACCCCGTCCCGATGTTTTCGTGTCTGTCAACCCTGGTGCCGAAATCTTTCTTTGTATCATTAAGATGCATTCCCTTCAGATACTGAAAGCCTATGATATTGCTGAATTTTTCAAAAGTCTCTATGAATCCAGCCTCTGTTTTTATATTGTATCCTGAAGTGAATGCATGACAGGTATCTATGCAAACGCCAACTCTCGATTTATCCTCAACCCTCTCAATTATAAAGCTGATCTGTTCGAAAGTGTAGCCCAGGTTGGTTCCCTGCCCTGCTGTATTTTCAATCACTGCAGTAACACCACTTGTTTTCTCCAGTGAAATATTGATCGATTCAGCGATTCTTATAAGGCATTCTTCAATACCGATCTGATTAAGGTGGCTCCCCGGATGAAAATTGAGCCTGTCGAGTCCCAGGAGCTCGCATCGTTTCATCTCATCGAGAAATGAAGTCCTCGATTTTTCAAGAGGCTCTTTTTCAGGATGCCCCAGGTTAATAAGATAACTGTCGTGAGGAAGAATCTGAAATTGCCTATAATCAAGCTTCTCGCAGTTTTCCCTGAAGGCAGCTATGCTGGTTTTTGAAAGTGGGCTGGAAAACCATTGTCTCTGATTTTTCGTAAACAATGCAAAAGCCTTTGCGCCTATTGCATCAGCATTCTGCGGTGCATTCTGAACTCCGCCTTCAGCACTAACATGGGCTCCGATGTATTTCATCCCGTACTAATTTTTATATATAACATATATCGGCTTCAGGCAACAGGCATCGGGCCACAGGAAGAATTTTATTAATTATTTTTTGCCTGATGCCTGTCGCCCATCGCCTTAATCATAATAACTTGTTCCGTCCCAGCAATGAGTACATAGTTTTTCTTTTGGCAGGCCGATTGCCTCAACCAAATCATCAAGCAGTGTCACCCTCAAGCTGAAAAACGGCTTTCCTGCCTGCCAGTTCAAGTGGTGTCCTTGACTGTGAAAAATTCAGGAACTCGCAGGGATAAAGAAGCGGCGGGCAAGCAATTCTCATGTGTACCTCTGCCGCACCCGATTTCCGGAGATCAATCGTATTGTCTTTTAATTGCGTCCCCCTTACAATGCTGTCATCAAGAAAAACCATTTTTTTTCCCTCAATAATAGCTTTATTAGGAATCAGTTTCATTTTGGCGACAAGATCTCTTTGTTCCTGTTTCTGGGGCATAAAGCTTCTTGGCCAGGTGGGTGTATACTTGGCATAGGCTCTTTTGTAAGGGATCTTTTTCTCATTGCCATAGCCTACAGCATGCCCTACACCTGAATCAGGAATGCCGCAGACAAAATCAGCATCGACAGTGTCTCTTCTTGCCAGTGAGGCTCCACATCTGCTTCTGCATTCATCAACATTCATCCCTTCATAATATGACGGAGGATATCCATAATAGACCCAGAGAAAGGCGCATATCTGCATTTTATCGCCCGGTTTTCTCAACTGTGTGTAACCATCAGAATCGATTTGCATTATCTCACCAGGACCCAGAAAATACTCAGTCTCATATCCTGTGTTTGGAAAAGAACAGGTTTCAACCGCAACAGCATAGCCGCTCTCTTTTTTGCCGATCACGACGGGTGTCCGGCCAAGTTTGTCCCTGGCCGCTATTATTCCCTTTTCTGTCAGGATAAGTAAGGAGCAGGATCCTTTGATATTTTCAAACACATTTTCAATCCCGGAAACAAAATCATCTTTTTCGCATATCAGGTTTGCGATCACTTCTGTCGGATTAATATTGCCCTCAAAGTTTTCGGTAAAGTGGTTTTTGTTATTAAGAAATCTGCTTTCAAGCTCTCCCAGATTAATCAACCTGCTTACGGTTACTATGGCAAATCTTCCAAGATGAGAACTGAACAAAATCGGCTGCGGATCAGTATCGCTTATAACCCCCATTCCTGAATTCCCCGTAAAGCTGCTTAGTTCATCTTCAAACTTATTCCTGAAATATGCATTTTCAAGATTATGAATTGACCGGCGGAATCCTTTTTGGGGAACAATAAAAACCATTCCGGCCCTTTTGGTTCCCAGATGAGAATGGTAGTCGGTTCCATAAAAAACATCTTCAACGCAACTGGTCTTGGAAATCACACCAAAAAATCCACTCATATAATTGAAATTTAATTATTTATAAATATGGGGTTCAATGGTAAATTTAATGATTGAATTCGATTTTATTAATTATTCCAAGGATATTATTACTTTTACAGTATTATTTATTTTAAATCCAAGCAAATAAATGGCAGACACAAACACATTCACTCCGGTAGAACAGCCAAAGAAAAAGAGCGCACCGATCGCCATGATCTTCACCACTGTTATTCTGGCAGCGGCTTTGATCTTTTTGGTTGTAATGTATTTCGATCAGAAAAATAAAATGGTCGATATGGAAACAGTTCTCACCCAGGAAAAAGATTCTCTTCAAAATGAACTCAGACTTATGGTCCATGGGTATGATACATTAAAGACAGATAATGATACCATTATGTCCAATCTGCAGAGGGAGAAAAAAAGAATCGTTCAGCTATTGTCAATTAATGCCTCAAACGTTCAGCTTGTAAAAAAATACAAGGCTGAAATCGGAACAATGAGAGAGATCATGAAAGGTTATATTGTTCAGATAGATTCACTTAACACACTCAACCAACAGCTTGTTACTGAAAATACGGGAATCAAAAAGCAGATAACCGAGGTTCAGAATACAAATGTCGAGCTGACAAAGGCGAAGGAAGAGCTGACTTCAAAGGTTACAGTTGCTGCGGTTATTCAGGCAAAGGATATCACTGCTGTTACGCTTAATAAGAAAAGAAAAGAGACAACCAGGATTGCTAATATAGATAAGCTGAGGATTTGTTTTACCCTTCGTGAAAATCCAATTGCTGCTCCGGGTGAAAAAGAAGTATTCATGAGAGTCATAAGGCCTGATTCACTTGTTATCACTACAAGTCCTGACAATTTGTTCGACTTCAATGGCAACAAACTGGTTTACTCTGCCAGCCGCCTTGTCGATTATATGAACCAGGATATTGAAATGTGCATCTTTCTTGATAACACCGGCGATTTTATAGTCGGTACCTACAGCGCTGAGCTCTATCTTGAAAGCAATATTATAGGGCGTACTACATTTGCTCTTGCAAAAAGATAATCATTTATCTCCGGGCAGCATAAGCTCGGATATGATGTTATCGGATATCATTTTACCCTGGTTCGTAAGGACCAGGGTTTTATTTTCCTGTTTCATAAGGCCGTAATCGATCAGCTTTCCTGAGAGATTTACAACATAATCGTACCCTTCCTTATCAAAGGTCCTTTCGACATAATCAAGATCAATGCCCCACATTGTTCTCAGGGAGGTCATTATATATTCGTTAAACCGGGTTTTCTTGTCAAGCTCTTCCCTTTCAAACAACATAGCTCCTGAGTTCACAGCCTTAACATATTTTTTAACGTCACGGATATTCCACTGACGCGAATATCCATTAAATGAATGAGCCGACGGTCCCAGTCCAAGATAATTGACCTGCTTCCAGTAGTTTGAATTATGGATTGAAAAGTATCCTGGTTTCCCAAAATTTGAAATTTCATAATGAACAAATCCAGCCGATAAAGCCTTATCTATAAGCAAATGAAACTGAGCACTGCTCTCATCATCATCTATTTCAGACAATATGCCTTTTTCTTTCATTTTGCCGAATACTGTTCCGGGCTCAATAGTCAGATGATAAGCTGAAAGATGTTTAATATCGTATGAAAAGCTTATATCAAGGTTTGACGACCAGTCGGCTGTTATCATGCCGGGAATTCCATAAATCAGGTCAATTGTGACATTCTCAAATCCTGCCTTCAGGGTTTGTTCAAGAGCAGCTGCTGCCTGTGCTGCATTGTGACGTCTGTTCATCAGTTTAAGATCTGAATCCCTCCATGATTGAATGCCCAGGCTTATTCTGTTAATGGCCGAATCTTTAAGTCCCTGCAGATAGTCTTTGTCAATATCATCAGGATTCAGTTCAATTGTTATCTCGCAATTTTCATCAACCTTATAAAGTTTTCTGATATTGCTGAGAATGGTTTTAATTTCTTCCGTTAATAAAACCGATGGTGTTCCGCCTCCAATATAAATAGTTGAAATAATTTCATTCCCGAGGTATTCTTTGCGGATAGATGCTTCACTAAGCAGAGCATCGATAAAATATGTATTTTCTGATTGCGTTATAATGTGGTAAAAATCACAATATGAACACAGCTTCTTACAAAAAGGTATATGAATATAGATGCCTGCCATTATGATTTGATGAATCGTTTAAAATTATGAAGAAAATATCATTCTAATGCCTAAATTTGACGCAAACTGATAAAATGATAAATAAGAATAAATTTTCAATACTCATCTCACTCGTTATAATTTACTTAAGTCTTGCCAACGCAAAGACATTTGAAAGTGTTGGATTTTTTGATGTACCCTATCTGGATAAATTCGTGCACTTCGGTCTTTACTTTTTATTTATGTCAGTAATAATCCTGGAACACAGAAACTCATTTTCCAATACCAGGCAGATAATTATTGTTGCACTTATTCCTGTTTTTTTCGGAGGTATTATGGAGCTGGCTCAGGCTGGATTCACTAACACACGGAAGGCTGATATTATGGATATAATGTTCAATACTGCCGGAACCGCAACTGCAGTATGCATATGGTTGTTCTATGAACCATACTTCAAAAAAATCAAATAAATATATTTTTTGAACTGTTTGCCGTTTTAGCCAGTTCTGCTATTGTTCTCTTCCTGAATAAGTTGCTAATATTCGCCCTGATCTTAGAATAATCGTCATGCACAGGACATGTTTTCCTGTTTTTTTTCACCTCAGCGCAAGAAGCGTCGTGTATAAGGCAGTTTTTAAAAAGAGTTTCCCCGTCAATGATCTTTACAATATCCAATATCGTAATTGACTCAGGTTTCTTAAGAAGAGAAAATCCTCCATTTGGTCCTTTAACTGAATTCAGGATTTTGTGCTTTGCCAGCTGCTGTAGAATTTTAGCCAGAAAAGGTGTGGGAAGCTCCAGATCACCTGATATTTCTTTTATTCCAATATTGCCTTTTTCCGGGTACCTGCTGGCCAGGTAAACGACAGCACGTATCCCGTATTTGCATGAATTTGAAAGCATATCAATACATTATTAACGGGATCTTGTCGATGCGCCTCTTATGACGGCCTCCTTCAAATTCTGTTTCAAGGAATGTCCTTACAATCAGGAGAGCTTCAGAATCATTAATAAACCTGGCCGGCAAAGCACATATATTTGCATCATTATGTTTCCTGGCCAGCCGGCATATTTCTTCATTCCAGCATAATGCACTCCGTATTCCCTGATGCTTGTTCACTGTCATGTTTATTCCGTTTCCTGTTCCGCATATTGAAATTCCAAGATCAAATTCACCGTTTGAAACTGCTATTGCAAGCTGGTGGGCAAAATCAGGATAGTCATCCGTCTCTTCATAGTGATAGCATCCAAGGTCTTTTAATTCAGTATTATTTTTAATCAGATATTTTAAAATCTTCTCTTTCAGGTAATAACCTGCATGATCAGAAACAATTGCTATTTTCCTGTTTTCCACTTTAATATTTTTGGGAGCTTTGAATTATATGCAAATTAAGATAATTGATCGGTTATTAGAAAATAATATTATTTTATCTTTTTCGTGATGTGTTTCCAATCATATATTCTCTTCTCGGCGGGTTATTTAAATATACAACCACCTCACCAATTTTCCAACGATTAATGTTAACTGTTTGTAAAATTCCTGTTCTTAATTAATTAATTATGGTTATTTATTAACCATTATTGATGATTTTGATCTTACTTGAACTTTTAGTGAAAAGTTATAATTAAAGAAAGTCAACCTATAAACTTTAAATGAACAGTAAAACTTTTATTTTTGTTATGAAACCTTTATTGGTAACCGGAACTTAACAGCTGTTAATATTTTTGCTAATTGCTTGATATTCAAAAATGGTATGTTTTTTGAACTGTTGAAAAGTTGTTTACCTGATAATGATTACGAAAATTAAAAGAAAAATCTGTTTTTTGTTTTAACACAATTAACAGGATATCATAAGCATCATAAATAATTAAAATTTTAATAGTTTATAATAATAATATATCACTACTGATAATTTGATAGGAAATAGATTTTTGGATAGTATTTTTGTTATGTGAAAATAGAAGGACTAAATTCCGGGGTTGGAAGATTAAGAAGTATATTGCTTTAACCCCTGTATTTATGCCGGGGATTTTAAAAAGGAATAAATTGTAATGATTAATAAGGATAATATAGATTACGTTTCTGAGATCAAAAGGCTTAAGAAAAAGAAAAATGTGATAATTCTGGCTCATTATTACCAGACTGGAGATATACAGGATATTGCTGATTTCGTGGGCGACAGCCTTGCTCTTTCCCAGAAAGCTGCCTCAAATGATGCAGAAATAATTTTGTTTGCAGGTGTCAGGTTCATGGCTGAAACCGCAAAAATACTTTCTCCTGAAAAAAAAGTACTCATTCCTGATATGAATGCAAGATGTTCC
>Ga0209745_1000698_pt1 | contig 20386 bp, 18 predicted proteins | sample BarGraNGADG00312_FD_184495 | JGI IMG/M metagenome (GOLD analysis project Ga0209745, IMG submission 184495) | Arctic peat soil microbial communities from Barrow, Alaska - Barrow Graham LP Ref core NGADG0004-312 (SPAdes) (version 2) | ecosystem: Environmental > Terrestrial > Soil > Wetlands > Peat...
GCCAGTATTGCCGCGATTCCCGCTTTGCAGTCTGCTCCAAGGATGGTTTCGGCCTCACTGGCGAACCTATCATTTACGTCCACGGCCGCAATTCCGTTTCCCGGCGCTACTGTATCCATGTGAGCGTTCAAGATAATCGGCCGCATGCCGGCAGATCCCGCACCGGGGACTTTTACGACAAGGTTTCCGCTCTGACCACCGATCTCTTGCCCCGCGCCGTCCTCAAGCACCACTAGACCCATGCTCGAGCAGAAATCCTTGATATAGCCGCAAATACGCCCTTCATTGCCAGATTCGCTATCGATGCGAACCAGGTCCAGGAAGAGCGAGAAGAGCCTTTCGGCTTCCGGCCCTTCCGGGGATTTCATTTTGCCGCCTGGGCCTCGTCGCCTTCGATGACTTTCAAGTGAGAGTCGGACAGCCGCTTGTGTTTGACCGCGGCGCCTACCAGCTCGCGGAACAGCGGGTGCGGACGAAGTGGTCTGGACTTGAACTCCGGGTGAAATTGGCAAGCCACAAACCACGGATGGTCAGGTATTTCGATGATCTCCACCAGCCGCTCATCAGGGGAGACACCCGAGACCACAAGTCCCGCTTCCTCCATCCTGTGTCGCAGCGCGTTGTTCACCTCATACCGGTGGCGGTGTCTCTCGTATATGACCTCATCCCCATAGGCGTCTGCCGCCCTTGTGCCCGGCGTGAGCTTGCACGGGTATATGCCGAGTCTCATTGTGCCGCCCAGGCCGTCGATGTCCTTCTGGTGGGCCATCAAATCGATAACCGGATAAGGCGTGTCAGGGTCAAACTCGCTGGAGTTTGCCTCTTCCATGCCGCATACGTCGCGGGCGAATTCTATGGTTGCGCACTGCAGCCCCAAACAGAGCCCCAGGAAGGGGATGTTGTTCTCTCGGGCGTATTGAGTCGACATTATCTTGCCCTCAATACCACGTATGCCAAAGCCGCCGGGGACGAGGACCCCATCGACATCCTTAAGGATATCCGCGCACTTGCCTTCCTCGATCGTGTCCGATGCGACCCAGATGGGCTTGACCTTGACACCGTGCTTGATGCCGGCAGCGTTCAGGCTTTCAACTATACTGATGTATGCGTCGGGAAGATCCACGTACTTGCCGACAATAGCCACACTAACCTCTTCGGTTAGCTGCTTGATGCGCTCGACCAGACCCCGCCACTCCGACAGTTCGGGCGGATGCCCCGGCAGCCCCAGATGCTTGACTATGTACTCGTCCAATCCCTCCGAATTCAGAATAAGCGGAACCTCGTATATGGTCTCCGCGTTTACGGCTGAGACCACAGCCTCGCGATCGGTGTCACAGAACAGGGCGATCTTGTCCTTCACATCACCTGTTATGGGGCGATCCGATCTGCATACTATTGCGTCAGGCTGGATTCCGATGCTCTTGAGTTCTTTGACGCTGTGCTGTGTCGGCTTCGTCTTCATCTCCTGCGAAGTCTCGAGCCAAGGCACAAGCGTTACGTGCACGTAACAGACGTTCTCATGCCCGAGTTCCTTCCTCAACTGCCTGATGGCCTCCAGAAACGGTTGGCCCTCGATGTCACCTACAGTACCCCCAATTTCGTGGATTGCAACGTCGACGTCTTCGTCCCGGACAACCTCCAGGATCCGCTTTTTTATCTCGTCGGTGATATGTGGAATGACCTGCACTGTCGCGCCAAGGAACTCGCCCTTTCGTTCCCTGGCGATAATCGTTCCATACACCGTCCCGGTGGTGGCGTTACTCTCCCTTCCCAGGTTTATATCCACGAACCGTTCGTAATGTCCCAGGTCAAGGTCGGTCTCGGTGCCGTCATCGGTAACAAATACCTCGCCGTGCTGGAACGGGTTCATGGTGCCGGGATCTACGTTGATATACGGGTCGATTTTCTGCATCATCACCTGGAGGCCTCGTGACTTAAGGAGTAGCCCAATAGAAGCCGCGGTTATGCCTTTTCCAAGCGATGAAACCACTCCTCCGGTCACAAAAATATGCTTGGCGGGCATTGCTATACCTCCGGTATAATAACGACTCTCACTTATTATTTGCCTTCGGGCGACTGTCTCCTTCGCCGTCCAAGCTCATCAAGCCAGTTTAGCACCTTGTTGCCTTCAATTACCCTCGAAAATGACAGTTTTTCTGATAGAGCCGTGAGAAAAAGCAAGAACACCAGAACTCCTATCCTCCACCAGATATTCATCCCCATCACCAGGCCGAGGCCGACAACGGCCCCCAGGACGTTCGAGCCGGCATCCCCAAGCATCCGTTTTTCTCTGAGGTCGCCGGGGAAAAGGACAACTGCCACGGCAGCTACCACCAGAGCGGGCGCAATATACCCGTAACGCAGAGACTCAAACCTCAGGGCAAGACCTATGGTCAACAACAGAAGTGGAAAGAACAACTTCAGGGCGCGGCCGGGTCTCAGGTCGAATAGGTTGAAGAGGTTTGCCGCCAAGGCCACCAGGGCTGCGTTTAGCAGCCACTCGCCACACATCTGAATGTCGGGAAACCCAAGCAAGGATACATCAGCAGTAGCTGCCATTGCGACAATAAAGCCAACGACTGCCTTGAAGAAGCCTGTCGTGAACCTGCCGTGAAACGCCTCCGTGAAATGACCTTTGAACCCGCGGGTGCGCCGCTCGCCCGCAACATCATCGAGAAATCCAATAAGGCACATGCCAAGGACCAGTATCAGCATCATATTCATGCCGTGCGTCAACGTGAGCCTCGCCTGGTGTTCTTGAGAGGCAGCTAAATAACTCGGCCTCAACAGCAGTATGGATAAAGCAATCCATATGACCAGGAATGTTGGAGCGAAAATGAGTCCCGCGCCGGTGGGCACCTGTAAGCCGCGGTAGTTGGCCCGCTTTAGCGCAGAGTTCTCGAAAATTGATCTCGAAAGAATAAGGAAGATGAGGCCCAGCATTAGCGAGCTCGCGAATATACCGATTCCCAGTATGAGCAAGCCTCCTCCTTAGCTTTTAGTGCGACTTGCGATTGCCAACAGAATGTCACGGAACTGTTTTCCCCGGTGGATAAAGCCGGCCAGGTTTCGCCCAGTCTCCCGGTGCGACATCGCTGTTTGGACTTCCACCACCCTCAGATCGGCTCGTATCGCGTCAACGGTCATGGCGACCTCCATGCCGAATCCCTGCGCAAACGGGGCCACCCGGAGGTATGCCTCCCGAGTCATAGCCCGCTGACCGGAGAGCGGTGATTTCATTTTGCGGCCCGTCAGGTGTCTGATACCCAAGCGCCCCAGGCCTTGAGCGAGACCGAAGCCGCCTTTTGTCTCTGGAGCTCCAAACGCCGCTATGGCCAGGTCGGCGTTTCCTGAAAGAACGGGCTCCAACAATAGACCGGCTTGCGCCGCGTGCACTCCGAGATCACCGTCCATGAGTAGAAGTACGTCGAATTCGAGGTTTGGAAGGACGCGGTTTAGAGATTCGCCTTTCCCCAGGTTGCGGCCGTTCACTACAACTGTGGCCCCGGTTTCGTCGGCCAGGCGCGCGGTCCGATCAGCAGAAGCATCGTCTACTACGATGACCCGTTCCAGTGAACTGATGGCCCGTAGCGAGGAGACGGTGTTTGGGATTATTTCCTCCTCCAGAAAAGACGGCACTACCGCGACTGTTTTCACAACTTCCTCACGGAGCGGGAGGCTCGGGAATCATTCGGCCGGCCGACTTTCCACTCCCGTAGTTGCCAGGCGCTCCCTGCAGCACCATTACCATTGCAACCTGCCCGGGAGTGGTATCGACGTGATCTACGGTAGAGACACCGTTCTTGCTATAAGTCACAAGTACGGAGTCCGGGGTCTGGCTGCTTCCCACTCCTATGAGCGGGAAACCTGCGGACGTGAACGCCTTGATGAGCGGGACGTCTGTCTTATCGAGCGCCTTGGATTCGATACCCCCAAGTAGCACCGCCTCTGAAACGGGACCCTGCAGGACCCCTCTCATCTGCACCACGCCGAGCTGTGCAAGTGTTGTAAGTATGCCGATGTTGCTCGCAGTCTGGAGCTGGTTGACCACCTCGGCGAAGACCCGCTCCCGGAGTGCTTGTTCATCGGACTGTACGCCGAACAGAGTATTAAGGTTGGCAAGAACCGCAGGGTCCTTGTAAGCCTCAGACCCGGCAATGTCTATCGTCACGGGTATGGCCCCGCCGGCCGCGGCGACACCATCATATATACTGCTCAGCCCTTTATCGTCGGGGTTTTTTCCGGTGACAACGGCAACTGTCCGCTCGGCCAGACGCCCGGTTATCATGTACGGCCTGGATTCAGCGGCGTATCTCTTGTATGCGTCAAGCTCGTCGTTAAGCTGCGTATTCTTTGCCTTGATCTCGTCGAATGTCTTTCGCAGCGATTTGATTTGGGCCTTTTGCTCAGCAATCAAGCCCCTTTCCACAATCGTGGTACCGAGCAGAATGCCTATGCCCAGGGCCAGGAAAACAGCAACCAGCGATATGACGTGATATCTCATATCCAACATTCAAATAAACTCCAGCTTAATGATTAATTACCAGTCAGACAAGGTTTTGCAGCTTCATGAGCCATACCTGGAACCGCATCGCAAGAACGGAGATAAGCTGGCGGACCGGTTCGGAAAGCAAAATCACTATGGCTATTACAATCAGTGCGGCTATTACCATCATCACCAGGTGCCATGCTTTAATGCGTGTTTGATATAGCTGGCTTATTCCCTTGGCGTCAACGAGAGCCGTACCAACCCTTAGCCTCACCAAGAAAGTGCTGGCCATGCCTTTGCGGTCCTTGTCCAGGAACTCTATGAGGTTGTTATGACCTCCGACCATGGCGATTAGCTCAGAGCCCTTTTCGTAGGCGATAAGCATCGCGATGTCCTCGCTGGTACCCGGGTAGTGGAAAACGGTTGACGGTAGCTCCATGTCGTCCAATCTGGACTTGCCCGGGGCGCCACCGTCGGGATAACCGTGTACCACCAGCTCGGCCCCGCAACCCAGTGACTTATCGCTCACGCTGTCCATGTCGCCCACTACCATATCGAGCTTGTAACCCATTTCAAGCAAAGCGTCCGCTCCACCGTCTACACCGACCAGCACAGGCTTTATTTCCCTGATGTACGTACGCAAGGCCTTCAAATCGCGCTTGTAATCGGAACCGCGTACCACGATCAGAGTCTGACGGCCCTTGAACTTCGTCGTTATGTGCGGAAGCTCAACCGTTTCCAGGAGGATCTCTTTCTCGGCCTCAAGCAGCTCCACTGTATTGGCCGCAAAGTCACCAAGGTGCTTGCCGAGTCTGGCTTTGCTATCATCGATACGCAGCTCGATCTCTTCCAAGGTAAGAAGGGTTCCACGGCTTACAAGTTCGCCGTTCAGGAAGATGGCGTTGCCAAACAGCTCCACTCTGTCGCCTTCCTTGATGCACTCAAATACCCTCTGTCCAGTCTCGTCCAAGATATTGATGCCGGAGGCGACCAACATTAAGGGACCGAGGTTGGGATAGTTCCCGGTAATGGAGCATGCCGCATTAACAACAAAGGCGGGTCGGCATTCTATCAGCGACTCGGCGGAAACCTTGTCTATATCTGTGTGGTCTATTACGGCCACCTCGCCTGGCCTCAGGCGCTTGACAAGATTCTTGGTCCGCTTATCTATTCTTGCAACAGCCTGCACTTCGTAGTCAATACTGTTTCTCGCGTCTTGAATTGTGGCTTTCATATCATAAATCACCCGCTCTAACCGGGGAACATTATAATACTTATGGCCTATTGGCCATATGTTAGAAGCTTGAGGTGTGGGCTTGTGCAGCTAATTCCTACTTGTCTTTGAACCCTACTTTTTCTTCTGAGCCCTTCTGAGCATGTCCCGTGCGTGTTCCCTGGTAACCTTCCGACCGCTAGCGTCACCAAGCATCCGGCACATCTCCTCAACCCTATTCTCATCGTCAAGAAGTTCTATCCGTGTTCGAGCTCCGTCCCCAGCCTCACCTTTTGAGACTCTGTACTGCCAATCAGCGTATGACGCTATCTGTGGGATGTGGGTCACGCAAAACACCTGATGATGACGTGTGAGCTGGTGGAGCTTCTCCCCCACGGCGCCAGCCGTCTCGCCTCCGATCCCGGCGTCCACCTCATCAAATACAAGGACCGGCAACATGTCCGCCTCAGCCAGAACTATCTTCAGGGCGAGCATTACCCTCGACATCTCACCACCGGATGCAATGCGCTTCAGCGGACGAGTCGGCTCGTCTTTAACCGAGCTGAAGAGAAACTCGACCTCGGTTGAACCGGATGGTCCGTATGGTTCGGCATCCGCATGGCTGCTTTCTTCCAAGCGGCTGACAACGTTGATGTCAAAGTCAGCACCGGCCAACTCCAGTTGTTCTAACTCACGCGTTACCTCTTTCTTCAGCCTGAGACAAGCGTTGCTCCTTCCAGCGGTAAGCTTCCTGTCAAGTTCCTCCAGGGTTGACCGCTCTGCCTCGATTTCGGAGTCGATGGCGCCGGCTCGTTGCCTTATTTTCTCTATTTCCTCCAACCTGCCAGCGGCTTTATCCCGGTACTCCACTACGGAATCAAACGCTCCACCGTGTCTCCTAAACAGGTCCCTCAGTAAACTAAGCCTCGATTCAACTTCCTCGAGGCTAGAGGGGTCGGTGTCCAGTGTTTTGCGATAATTCAATACCTCGGCGGCAATATCTTCGGTTTCATAAATCAGCGACTCCAAACGTGTTGCCACGACCTCGATCGAGTCGTCGTGTACCACCATACCTCGAAGATCCTTCACTGCCTGCGTCAAAAACTCCCCAGTACTGAATGAGGAACTCTCGTCCCCAATAAGCGCCTTCTCCACCCTGGAGGACAGTTCCCACAGTTCCCTGGTATTTCGCATTCGCTTCGCGTCTGCCTCGAGCGCCTCGATCTCACCTGGATGCGGGTCAGCTTTGGCTATACCCTCAACTTCTGCTGTCAGTAGCTCTATCTCCCTTTCCAGGTCTCGTCCGTCACCTTTTATCTCGCGGCGCTCGGCTATCAGAGATCTCCACCGCGAGTATCTCTCCCGGTAGGCTGAAAGATTGCGGATGTGCTCGGTTCCAGCGAAACGGTCCAGATACTGTAGATGAGTACCCGCTTTCAATAGCGCCTGGTGGGCGTTCTGTCCGTGCACCTCAACCAGAAGATCCCCAACTTCGGACAACGTTGACACCGGGCAAAGGCGTCCGTTTATGGTGCATTTCGATTTTCCATCCTTTGAAACTGTGCGTCCCAGTATAAGTTCTACCTCACCGTTGTTTGTGTAACCGGCTTCACCCAGCTGCTGGCGAACCTTTGGCAGTTGGGAGACATCAAAGATGGCTGAGAACCGAGCCACATCGGCGCCGTGCCTCACCTGCATGCTGTCCGCTCTGTCCCCCAGGAGCAGACCTATTGCACCGATCAAGACGGTCTTTCCGGCGCCTGTCTCCCCCGTCAGGACATTCAAACCCGGATGGAAATCAACCTCGAGATTCTCTATTAACGCAAAGTCGGAAACGTTAAGGTAGGTAAGCAAGCGACCTCCCTCATTCGGAGCTCTCGGACTGCATGGGTTGCATGAATTTCCGGCGCAGTGTCTCGTAGAAAGAAGTGCCTTCCAGCTCAAGAATCTTGACCTGATAATCTAGCATATGGAATTCTATTGTGGCTCCGGTGGGAACCTCAATCTCCAGGTGTCCATCAATGCTCAGCGACAATCGCTCGGGTTTCTCTTCAACCACCACGGTAACACGGTCTTTCGAGTCGAGCACCATCGGCCTGCTGAACAGCATGTGCGCGCAAATAGGGGTCATCAGAAGGCACTTGAGCTCGGGAGTCACTATTGGCCCGCCCGAAGAGAGCGAATAGGCGGTTGAACCGGTAGCACTGGAGAGGATCAGGCCATCTCCCGAATATCGCATAAAAAACTCGCCGTTTACATAAGTTGACAGGTGGATGAGTCTTTCCCTTACAAGCTTGCCTATTACAATTTCGTTGAGAGCGTGGTAGTCACCGTGCTCGCCACCTGCGCCCAACGTGCAACCCACGGCCTGCCTGTCACTTATGAGATAGTGCCCATCAAAAATGGAATCCAGCGTCCGCTCCGCTTCGTGCATCTCAGCGGCGGTAAGGAAGCCAAGTTTCCCGATATTGATTCCAACCAGAGGAATCTCCTTGCCCCAAAGCACATCAACCGCATGAAGGACCGTTCCGTCGCCACCCATCACCAACGCCAGGTCGGCGGCCAGTTCGTCTACCGTCGCGGTCGGCGCCTCCATGGAAAGAGCGTCTGCGTCCCCTTCCAGCAGGAAGTAATCGATTCCGTTGTTGGCGAACCATCGCTCTACACTTCGTACCAGGTCCACGATACCCGGCTTACGCACGTTCGGGATAATCAGGACCCGATTGAACTCCCTGGCCATGCGCCCTCCTCACCTCTTGCTTTAATTCCTCAGTACTGATACCGCTGCCTGTACGAGCGATATGAAAAAAGAATTCGATGTTTCCTTTGGGCCCCCGAAGAGGGCTAGCGCATACCTTCTTGACCATCAAACCCTTTTCCCTTAGCCACCGTACAAGATCTTCTAAAACCATGAGATGTGTTTCGGGGTTCCTCACCACCCCACCCTTCTCCACGAGGTCTCGCCCGGCCTCAAATTGCGGCTTCACCAGAGCCACCACCGCGCCGGATACCTCAACTGTTCCAAGAACGGGCTTAATGACCTTCTTGAGAGAGATAAACGAGACATCCACCACCGCGATAGAAGGTTGCTCAGGAAGATCCTCCGGCAACAGGTTTCTCGCGTTAAAGCCCTCGATGACTGTTACCCTGGGATCCTCGCGAAGTTTCCAGTGAAGTTGCCCCCTGCCGACGTCGACCGCAATTACACGTGAAGCTCCGCCTGCGAGCAGGCAATCGGTAAACCCTCCCGTCGATGCCCCCACATCGAGTACAACTCTGCCGGCCACGTCTAAGTTGAAATCCTCCAGCGCGCGGGCGAGCTTTATGCCGCCTCGAGAAACATATGGCCGTTCGCTGTCTGAGATAGTTATGTTCTCGGACCCCGAGATTTGGGTCCCCGGTTTGACGTTTGAGTTGCCGTCTACTGAAATTAGGCCCTCCATTACCGCGGCTTTTGCCCGAGCGCGGCTCTCGAAACATCCTGAATCCGCAAGGTACTGGTCGAGCCTGCGTTTCATAAGGTATCAAGCCGGTCCACGATCTCCGCTGCCACGTTTGTGGCTGAAAGGCCAACTTCATCGAGCAACTCGGCCGTCTTGCCGTGTTGGACGAATACATCCGGAAGCGCTTTGAGCATGAACGGCACCCTGCTTTGACTTTCTTTCAATGCCTCCAGAACACCACTCCCAAATCCTCCGCTTGCCACATTATGCTCCATGGTTACGACAAGTTTCTTGCCTTTCGTTAACCCCTGCAGTAACTCCCGGTCAATCGGCTTAGCAAACCTCGCATTTGCTACAGCAGCCGAAATGCCGCTCTCTTCAAGGGCCTTAGAGGTCTCAACCGCAATTCCCACCATGTCGCCTAAAGCCAAAATAGCCACGTCGCTTCCATGCCTTACGATTTCTCCCCTTCCAAGCACCAACGGCTCTTCACCCACACCCTGCAGCGTTTCAGCACGTCCTCTGGGGAACCGGACCGCAACCGGTGAGCCCAAATCAAGGGCGAAAACCAGCATCTTCTCCAGCTCATCTCCCGACCCCGGGGCCATAACCGTCATGTTAGGAAGCACCCTCAAGTAAGAGATGTCAAAATAACCGTGGTGTGTGGCCCCATCCTCGCCGACCAACCCTGCTCTGTCCACGGCGAACACTACGGGCAGATTTTGAAGGCAAATCTCCTGGGAGAGTTGGTCGAAAGCTCTCTGCAGAAATGTCGAGTATATAGCTACGACGGGCTGTAAACCCCCTAGCGCGAAACCAGCTGCCAGATTGACGGCAAACTGCTCGGCGATGCCAACATCAAAGAATCTTCGGGGGAAACGCCTGCTAAATGCATCCAGGCCGGTCCCAAGTTTCATTGCGGCAGTGATGGCGACGATTCTTGGGTTCTTCTCCCCCAACTTTACCATCGCTTTTGCGAATATGTCGGTATAGGCGATCTGGCCTGCTTTCTTGGTCGTCATCCCATTTTCTATGTCGAAGCCGGAGACGCCGTGGAATTTCTCAGGTCTGCGTTCGGAGTATTCATAACCCTTGCCCTTCCGAGTAACAGCGTGAATCAGTACTGGGCCGTCGACGATGAAGGCTTCTCTGATGGTATCCTCAACTTGGGCTATGTTGTGCCCATCAATCGGACCTACATACTTTAGTCCGAGCGCCTCGAACAGTACACCGGGCACCAGGGCGTGAGTAACACTATCCTTTACCTGCGAGGCGACTCGGACCAGGCCGTCCCCGAGTCCGGGCATTGTCTTCAGGATGTCCCCCAGGTCTTCCTTAAGGTGCGCGTACCCGGGTTTCAACCTCAGTCGCGACAGATAGGAAGCGATCCCGCCGACGTTCTGGGAAATGGACATTTCGTTATCGTTCAATATTATTAGAAGATTTGAACTTATGTGATGACCGGCTTGGTCCATTGCTTCGTAGGCTACGCCGCTCGTCATTGAACCGTCGCCGATTATTGCTGCTACAGCGTAGTCTTCGCCAATCAGTTCGCGGGCGATCACCAGCCCCAGTCCATAGCTAATCGCGGTCCCCGCGTGCCCGCTGTCCACCACGTCGTACTCGCTCTCGGCCCTTCTTGGAAAGCCACTTATCCCACCATATTGCCTCAGTGTCTGGAACTGGTCACGCCTACCCGTGAGAATCTTATGCGCGTAAGCCTGGTGACCGACGTCCCATATAATACGGTCTCTCGGTGCATCCAAAGCGCGGTGAACTGCAATTGCCAGTTCCACCGCCCCAAGGCTTGAGGCAAGATGACCGCCGGTCACGCTGGTGGTCTCAATAATGAGTTCCCTTATTTCCTCAGCAAGCTGATCAAGCTCATGCTCCGGTATAAGGTTGATGTCGCTCGGAACGTTAACTTTGTCAAGAATCGAAGGTCTCATATCTTATCTTTCTATCCCGACACTCATATTCACTTCATGTTACAGCTTACGAGCGCTAGCGCCCGAACTCCCCACCATTCTACAAAACGCCATTTTCGTGTACAAGGAACCTCGGGTATCTATTTCCTCGATGTCCTCGCTTATGGGCTCATCGCTGTTCAGACTAATCGAAGCTGCGGAGTACTTCGGAAATAGATACCCTCGGTTTTCTGGTGGGAAAAGTATTGGCCTATTAATCGTAAGTTAGAATACTAGCTTATGGGGTTACTTGGCTATTCCTACTTGATTTCCTTGAGGGGCCGGGTTACCTCGTGCACCTATTTCCTCGATGTCCTCGCGGACGTCTGTACTATTCTGACATATCCTGGCGCTGCGGATTACTTCGGAAATAGATACCCTCGGTCTTCAAGTAGGAAATTTCCTACTTGATTCCCTGAGGGGCCGGGTTGCCTCAGAATATTTGAGGCATTCAAACGTGGGTGGTGTCCTTTCAGGCGTAATCCGCAGCGCTAGCGATGTGTGCAAATCAGCGATCCGGCCCGCGAGGACATCGCCTGAAAGGACACCACCCACGCAATATTAATTAAACCAAAACCTTTCCTGAGGCTACACCCGGCCCCGATCCACCTGCTAGAATATCGGTCATGGACCTGCCCAGCAAACACGTTATGTACCTGTCCAAGCGTATTGGTGCCAGAGGGGCAGAAAGCGACGGTGAGTCAGCCGCCGCTTCTTACGTTATGCGCCAATTCGAGAAGTTTGACGTCGATGTTGATGTCGAACCGTTCTTGTCGTGCAAGTCGGACGTTTCAGCCATCATCATTCTGTATATTCTCGCGATTCTAGCCTATTTCGCTTTCCGGTTGAGTTCTGCACTTAGCTTGTTGATCGCGATACTGGTGTTTTTTCTCTTCCAGATGGAAACATATTCTTGGGCGGTTATCTCGAAACTACTGCGCCAGAGCAGCGCCTCCAACGTGTTGGGGACAGTCCGTCCAAAAAAGAGCGTTGAACAGATAGTGGTTTTGGTCGCTAATTACGATAGCGCCAAGAGGTCACCTCTGTCCAAACCAAGACTTGCGAGAGCGTACCGGTTTCTTTACATTTTCTCTTTCTTTAGCATCATAATGATTGTCGTTCTGGCTATTGTCGGGCAGGGCGCAACTCTATTGAAGGTTTCCCGTAATACCACCCTGCTTATATGGGAATGTGCGGCGCCATTTCCAGCATTACTTCTCGTCATGTCGGCGCTAATGATATGGGGAGAGGCCAGGGGTTTCTATACCGCGGGGGCTAACGACAACGCCTCCGGGGTGGGGGTTCTGCTCTCCGTCATCGCGGCAATCGCAGGCAATCCCCTGGAGAATACAACAGTTATTGGAGCGGCTACCGCGAGGGGCTTTGCGGGTGGTCGCGGTATGGTCGCGCTTCTAAAAAAGCGCAAGCGCACGCTGAAGGACGCGCTTATTATCAACCTGGACCACATTGGCAGAGGTGAAACTCGCGTAATAACGCGTGAGGGCGTGATGTTTGGTTTTCGTGGCTCCCGTAAACTGACGCGTTTAGCCATGAAGGTGATTGCCAGATCGAAAAGCCTGGAAATCGGTAAGGGCAAGTGCCGGGTCAAGAAAAGTGATGCCATGGTCGCAAACGCAAGGGGCTACAACGCGATTACAATCGGTGGTGCCACGAAAGGCTCGTATGAGGGCTGGCGCGATTCCGATGATGTTTTCGAAGCGATCCAAAGGGGGTCGCTTGATACAGCGGTCCGGTTTGTTCACCTGCTGCTGGAAGAGATTGACGGGTCTGCAGGCCACTCCAGGAGGGCGGTCCCTAGCAGGGGGCACGAGTACGTTGACTCGGACCAGGAAGAAGAGGAACCTGCTGTAATCAACCTGGAAGAGGAAAAAGACGAATCTGTCGTGAACAACATGGATGACGAGCACTCATAGCGAGAACGTTGGATTACCGTTCCGTTAGGTTTATTCCCCCACTACCTGACAGGATAGATCCCTATTCCTGGACTTGTTGTCAAAGTCTATCAACACAAGCTGTTGCCATATTCCCAGCGTCAGCTTCCCGTTTGAGAAAGGCACGGTGAGTGACGGGCCCAGAAGTGCGGCCCGGACGTGAGAGTGGCCATTGCCGTCGTGCCAGCGCAAGTTGTGGTGGTACTCAAGGTCCTGGGGGATAATCCTGTCAAACATCTCGTCCAAATCTTCAACGAGCCCGGGTTCATACTCGATAGTTGTTATTCCTGCCGTCGCCCCGGGCACGAATACGGTAACTATCCCTGACGCAACGCCGGACTTACGCACCACTTCGGACACCTTTTGCGTAATGTCCACGACCTCGCCATTTCCGTGGGTCTGTAAGGAAATGTTCGAAGAGACTACGGGCATCTCCGCCTCACATGCTGTATAGCTCTTCGGCCGGTATGCAACGGAAACCCGCCGCATTAAGAGCTCCGATAGCCTGATCCGCTTCCTCTACCCTGATTATGACAACCGCGTTGTCAGCAGACTTCTCCAGGAAACAGTAGAGATATTCTATGTTCATCTCCTGTTCCACCAGCGGCTTGATGACCGCCGACAGGCCACCGGGACGATCGCTTACCTCAACGGCTATTACAATGGTCTCTTTCACGGTGAGGCCCTGCTCCTTCAGGAGCTCGTGCGCCTTGCGGGGGTCATCGACGATGAGCCGCACCACTCCAAACTCGCTGGTGTCTGCCACGCAAAGAGCTCTAATATTCACCCCACCCTCACCCAGGCGCCTTGTAACGTCGAGGAGCCTTCCGGACTTATTTTCAAGAAATACGGAAATCTGCCTTACAGTCATGGGAAACCTCCCTCAGAGCTCTCGGTTATCGATAACTCGCACAGCCTTGCCCTCACTGCGGGCAATACTCCTGAGCTCGACCAAGGCGACCTTGACGCCTATGCCCAGGTAACTCTCGATCTCACCCTGTATTAGCTCCTGCCATTGTTCCAGTCCTCGGATGCGATCGGAGAACATCTCCTCGGAAACCTCCACCTGTATCTCCATGACATCCATGCCGCCCTCGCGGTCGATGATTATCTGGTAGTGCGGGGAGATTCCCTCTATCTGCATCAGCACAGTCTCGATTTGAGACGGGAAGATGTTAACTCCCCTGATAATGAGCATATCGTCCGTTCGTCCCCGAACCCGCTTCATGCGCATATGCGTCCTGCCGCAGGCACAGGGCTCGTCGTGCAATGAGGTGATGTCACGCGTTCGGTACCTTATGAGTGGCATACCCTGCTTATTTAGGGATGTGAAAACCAACTCGCCCTGCTCTCCCAAGGGGAGCTTCTCCCCCGTTTTCGGGTCGATGGTCTCCGCCAGGAACGCGTCCTCGAAAATATGAAGCCCATTCTTCTGCTCGCACTCGATAGAAACCCCGGGGCCCATGACCTCCGACAAGCCGTAGATATCAAACGCGGAAAGATTGAGCAGGCGCTCGATCTTGTCCCTCATGCGATCACTCCAGGGCTCGGCCCCAAATATTCCCGACTTGAGCTTGAGCTGCTTGAAGTCGATGCCCATCTCGGACGCGGTCTCAGCCATGAACAGGGCGTATGAAGGCGTACAGCATAGTACTGTGGTCCCGAGGTCTACCATCATCCTTATCTGGCGTTTAGTGTTTCCGCCAGATATCGGGATTACCGAACCGCCCAGCTTTTCAACGCCGTAGTGAAAACCGAGCCCTCCTGTGAACAAACCGTAGCCGTATGCCACCTGAATAATGTCGGAGGGGTCCGCCATCCCGGCAACCAGCGACCTGGCCATTAGTTCAGACCATGCCTCAATATCGTGCGATGTGTATCCGACAACTGTTGGCTGGCCCGTGGTGCCGGATGACGCATGAATGCGCACGATGTCGCGTGTCGGGACCGCGAACATCCCGAACGGATAGTTCTCTCTTAGGTCATCCTTTGTGGTGAAAGGCAACTTCACCACATCATCGAGGGACTTTATGTCCTTCCAATCCAGCTCCAGCTCCCTCATCTTCATGCGGTAAAAAGGCACCATCTCCTCGCACCTCTTAACCGTCTCCTTGAGCCTCTCAAGTTGAATCTCGGCGAGCTTGCTTCTATCCATTGCCTCGATCTCAGGATTATACACTCGATTCACCACCTTGGTCATGACCTGAATAGCGTTATTCTAACACACCTCTGGAAAGCCGTAACCGCGCGTTTTAGCTATCTTGTGTTATCAAATGCCATGAGGTCGTTCACCTAAGCTTGGTCTTCTAACAAGCCGGCCAGGTTCTTCCTGATATGGGTCGGGTGGATGCCGGCCAGTTCGATCTCTCTTTCAGCGGAGACGCCGGTCAACACGAGAAGCGTATCCACGCCTGCTGCCAGCCCCGCCGCAATATCGCTGTCAAGCCTGTCTCCCACGAGAAGTGCGTCGCCGGCATTTGCCTCCATGCGCTTCAGGGCAGCTCGCACTATCAGTGGACTTGGTTTCCCTGCCACCACCGGCTCCTGCCCACTTGCAGTTGATACAGCCGCGACCAGCGAGCCGGCGCCCGGCCAGAGGCCTTCGGGTGTCGGGTACGTGGCATCCGTATTGGTTGCGATGTAAAAGGCCCCTCGCCTGATGCCCATTACGGCAGACTTCAGTTTTTCGAAATCAAAGCGGCGGTCCCACCCCACGAACACAAAGTCTGCCTCACTTGCCTCATCGCCGGTGAGTAACCTCAAGCCCATGTCCGCAAGCTCGGACAGCAGCCCCTCCTCGCCGATAACAAACGCTGTTTTTCCCTCAACTTCGTGGTTTATTTCGAGGTACCGGCGCACGGCCTGCGCGGAGGAGATTATCTGCTCCTGCAACACCTCTATGCCGAATCTGCCAAGTTTATCGACGTATTGCTCGAGTGTCGGAGCGGAGTTGTTAGTCAGCAACACGAACCGCTTGCCGGCTGCAGCGAGTCCCCGTACGGTCTCAGCCGAGCCCGGAACTGGTTCGTTCTGGAGATATACCACACCGTCTAGATCGATTATGAAGGCGGCGTAGCGGTCGATGAGCCGGTCCATCGAGGCTTCTCCTCAAACTGCCTCGGCGGCGCTATGCGCCCCACCTGTACTGACCGCCCCGAATCTGGCGGCTTTCTCCTGATATATGTCCCTGGGGTGGAGTGTCCATGCTGTCTTGAAATGACCGGCCGCCTCAGAGGCACGCTCCAACTTCAAATGGCAGAGCCCAAGGCAATAATGAGCGTAGTCATTTGTGGGATCAACTTCGAGCGCCTCCTCGAAACTCGCGGCAGACTCGGGGTATCGTCCCCATGAGAAGTAAGCTCTACCCAGGGTCTCCAGAATCGAGCCCTTGCTGGGTTGTGCACGTTTTGCCTGCTCCAGCACCAAAACCGCCTGCGCCGGATTCTTTTCCTCCAGCAGCTCTCTCCCCCGCTGCAGGAGAACATAAGCGTTTGTTTCTTTCATGTTCAGTTGTTCCCATCGCGATGGATTCACATAATGTCTTAATCTTCTCATATTTGCATCGTGAAGTAACGAAGATGAAAGCGTCTCGCCAGTTTGCCGTTGAATGACTTTGATCATCGTTATGACTTTTTCTTCTGCTATCATAATTCCAGGAGCAGAAACCAGAAACAGCCATAATTGTGACAGGAGGGGGCATGAAACCGCCTGAAATGAAAACCATCACTATCGAGGTCGACAACGGGATTGCAACCATGTACCTCGACCGACCCGAAAAGCTCAACGCGATGAACCCTACTATGTTCGAGGAGCTGGGGGTAGCCGCCGATTACATCCGCGATGATAGCGCGGTCAAGGTAGCTATCGTGACCGGACGTGGTCGTGCCTTCAGTGCCGGTATAGACCTCAACTCCCTGCAGGAGTACAACGTTGTTGACCTGCAGGCCTTCCGCGCAGTGGTCCGCAAGATCCAACGAAACTTCCGGGCATATGAACTTATCGAGAAACCAATAATCGCCATGGTCAACGGCCACGCGCTGGGAGCGGGCACCGAGATGGCACTTGCCTGTGACATGATACTTGCCTCTACCGAAGCGACCTTCGGGCTGCCGGAAGTTAACATCGGTCTGGTGGTGGACCTAGGTGGGACCCAAAGGCTGCAGCGTTACATAGGGGTACATCGCGCTAAAGAACTCATTCTCACTGGCAAGAAGATCGACGCCGCGGAGGCCGACCGTATCGGACTATTAAACGCTGTATATACGCCGGAAGAGCTAGAGTCAAAGACCCTGGAACTGGCCAATCACCTGATGGGACTCTCACCGGTAGCAGTCGGGCTCTGCAAGATAGCGATTGACCGTGGCAAGGGTAGCAGCATCGAATCCGGCCTCGAATACGACGCGCAGTCACAGAGCCTGGCCTTCGGTTACCTGAAGGAGCAATTAGAGAAGCAGACCCATTAGGTCGATAGTACGCCCGCAGTACCGAGGAGAAACCGCATTTTAAAATCAAAGAGAGTGTTCGAGAATTGAGTCCAAATCACCAGGGAATAGTGATCAGACCACCGTCAGAGGCTGGAAGCTTTCTTCTCCAGACCACCGTTGGTTGTTCGCACAACAAGTGCGCGTTTTGTGTGACTTACAAGTTCCATAAGTTCATCGTTAGGCCGTTTGAGAAAGTCCGAGAGGACATAGAACTCGCCGCAAGGTGGAACCGCGGCATGAGTCGCGCTTTTCTCTGCGACGGGGACGCCATGTGCCTTCCCACCTCCGACCTCGAAAGGATACTTGACTGCCTCGCTGACAACCTGCCCCATTTGGAACGTGTCGGAATATATGCCAACGCCCGCGACATCCTGAACAAGACTCCTGAAGAGCTCAGACTATTGAGAGAGAAAAAACTCAGTATCGCGTACCTGGGTCTGGAAAGCGGCAACGACGAGATTTTAGAAAAAGTGAGGAAAGGTGCTACCGCCGAGGAGATGGTCCAGGCGGTCCGAAAGGCCGAAGAGGCAGGTATCGCCATGTCTGTCATCGTCCTGCTCGGTCTGGGCAGCAACGCCATGAGCAGGAAGCATGCCACGGACTCCGCCCGCGTCGCGAGCCGTATGGATCCCAGTTATCTCAGCGCCCTTACTCTGATGCTGCTGCCCGGGACGCCAATGTTCACAGATTACCAGAAAGGTGCCTTCGAGATTATGAACCCCGTGGGCATACTTCAGGAACTGCGCTGGCTGTTGGAGGGTATCGAGGTCCAGGGCCCTTGTGTTTTCCGCACCAACCACGCCTCCAACTACTTACCGGTTGGTGGCAACCTGCCCCAGGACAAAGAGCGCATGCTCGAAGTTATCGACAGGGGGCTTGCAGACCCGGCTATCTTACGCCCGGAGTCGCGCCGCGCCCTCTAATCTTTCCTTGGAGGAAATCGGGCAGGGATGACGCCAATCTACCACTCAGTGACCCGATTCATCACTGCCCCGGAAAACGGCTTCGGGTAGAAGTAGGTGGACTTTTGCGGCATCTTCTCGCCGTTGTCGGCTACCTGTTTGACCTCTTCAACCGGCGTCGGATTCATGAAAAAGGCGACCGAAGCCGCACCGGATTCGACCAGGCCAACCGCCTCAAGCGGGTCTTTGGCGAACTTGATGTTCCGCTCGACAGATTCTCGCCCGGGGGCTATGTCGAGGGCCTTTTCGATTAAGATCTTGTGGAGTACGGTGACGTCGAGTCTCTTCAAAGCTTGAGAATAATCACCCTGGATTTCCTTTTCGGCGTCTAGTCCAGGCTTGCACGAAAGAAGCATAAACCTTCCGTCCTTTACGAAGACACCGTACACATGACCGGACTGTCCCGCCGCGCTCAGTTGTTTCAACAGGTGGAACACCTGACCGCTCCGCGCGCCCTTCGGCACCTCCACGGGCGCTACGGAGAACCAACGCTCAAACGCCTCGACCATGTGGTTGATTTCCACGTCGGGCTTCATTACCACCCTGTGCACGGGCAAGACGGAAAGCCCGGGGTTTTCCATCTCCACGATCATAATCATTAGAAAGTTTCGCGGGTCGTCGTCATCCGTTATCTCCCCGCTCTCACGCAACTTGCGACTGTACTCGAAAGCTGTCTGGTAGCGGTGGTGGCCATCGGCGATGTATAAGCTGCGCCCGGCGAAGAACTTCACGATCTTGTTGACGAACTTCTCCTCGGTGATTCCCCAGACATCGTGAGCCACTCCATCAGCCGTCTGGAACTGTGCTAACGGAAACCTGTCCATCTCCGCCAGTATGGGGTCCTTGAGCTTTTCCGTGGGATCGGAGTAGAGCGTATACACCGTACTCAGATTCATCCCCGTATGCGCGAGCAACTTCATCCTGTCCTCTAACGGTTTTGGCATGATGTCCTCGTGTGGAAGGATTATCCCCTCCGAAAAGTCAACCACTCTCACCCTGGCGATGATCCCGGTGCACTCCTTGTACTCGCTCTCAAGCAGGTAGCGTTGCCGGTAGAGGTAGACCCCTGGAACGGAGTCCTGGATGAGAATTCTCTGTGCGAGCCATCTGTTCAAGAAATCGGCGGCTCGTATATACGTCTGCTCGGTGTTCTTATCGTTCGCTTTCGGACGGTTCAGAATCAAGCGGATTACGTTATAGGGATGCTTGTTATAGTAGGCGTCTCTCGCCTCATCGTCTATAACGTCATAAATCGGCGCAACCACCAGTGACAGATCGCCAATGGCTTCCTGGTTGTAACGTATACCTCTAAACGGCCTTATCTCCGCCATCTTTCTCCGCGTCCCTGAAGCATCCGCCCACACCGCCTTTTTACCGTCATTTCATGAGGCAGGCGATCCGTAATGAATGCATCATACAACATGTCAAATGAAAGCGGCCCGGCTGTTGTGCCGGGCCGTTAAAAAAGGTCGGCGGCGACCTACTCTCCCACCAGGCTACCCCGGCAGTACCATCGGCGCTGGAGGGCTTAACTTCCGTGTTCGAAATGGTTACGGGTGATCCCCTCCGCTATGGCCACCGTTATTCTATGGCGGCGCGCCCTCGCGCCCTCAAAGCTACACAGCGTCTAATCGGTCAGATCAAGCCCTCGGCCTATTAGTACCGGTCGGCTGAACGTGTTGCCACGCTTACACCTCCGGCCTATCCACCTTGTAGTCTACAAGGGGCCTTACTCTGTTAACCAGATGGGAGATCTAATCTTGGGGTTGGCTTCGCACTTAGATGCTTTCAGCGCTTATCCAATCCAGACGTAGCTAACCAGCAGTGCCATTGGCATGACAACTGGCACACCAGAGGTCTGTTCATCCCGGTCCTC
>Ga0209745_1000700_pt1 | contig 20375 bp, 17 predicted proteins | sample BarGraNGADG00312_FD_184495 | JGI IMG/M metagenome (GOLD analysis project Ga0209745, IMG submission 184495) | Arctic peat soil microbial communities from Barrow, Alaska - Barrow Graham LP Ref core NGADG0004-312 (SPAdes) (version 2) | ecosystem: Environmental > Terrestrial > Soil > Wetlands > Peat...
CCCCCGCCACCACGTGGTCGTTGGTAATCACTACCCCATCCTGTCGCCAGACCACGCCGGAGCCGCGACCACCTTCCCTGCCCCGCACCACCACCACACCTGCTCGCACCCCGGCAGCCACTTCGGCCGCCTCCGCGGACAGGTGAGAGAACACTCCCGCCATCTTGCCACTCAAAGTCGCCATTATTGCCTCACTTACGGCCGCTCGCCTACCGTTACGATGACCTCCATCAGCTGGCCGCCGCGGATGATCCGGATTGGGGTCGCCACCCCGACACTCTTGGGGCCGAGCAGCCTCTGAAGGTCCTCAGCATCCTGCACCGGCTGCCCCGCCAAAGTGATGATCAGGTCGCCCAGCATCAGCCCTCCCTTGTCGGCGGGGCCGCCGGGCTCTACACCAACCACAAGCAGTCCAATCGCCTGTGCAAGGCTGAAGCTCTGAGCCAGGCTTGTCGGCACCGGCACCGGCTGGCTGCTCACTCCCAGGTATCCCCGGCGCACCCGGCCCTGGGTCAGCAGCGCCTGCACGACCCCTCGCACGGTCTCGGCGGGGATCGCCACGCTCATCCCCCTTGCCAGGATGGAGCTGTTGATCCCGGCAACCTTGCCGGCAGCGTCCACCAGGGGGCCGCCCGAGAAGCCGGGATAGAGGGTGACATCCGTCTGGATTAGCCGGTCCAGCATCCCGCCCCGCCAGGTGCGCCACGGCCCGGTGAGGGCGCTGACGATCCCTATCGACGCCATGGGGCTGTCCTCCCCGGGCCGCCCCACGGCCAGCACGAGGTTCCCCACCTTTACCGTGGATAGCTCGGCAAGCTCCGCCGGCGTGCCTCCCAACCCCTGTGCCCTCAACACCGCCAGGTCGGTGCCCGGATCTCGAGCCACCAGCTCGGCCGGCACCTCCCGGCCATCCGGCAGATTCAGGGTGATCCCCTCCTCCACCTCGACCACGTGGTCGGCCGTCACCACCACACCGTCGGCAGACCAGATTACCCCGCTCCCAGGCACTCGCCGTCGGGCGTTCACCCTGACCACGTGACTGCCTGCCCGCTCCACTACCTCTGCCAGGTCGTTGGAGAGCCCCAGGAGGAAGCCCCCACCCGTCGCATTCATATCCTGATCCTGACTAGCCATATCTCTTACCGTGCCTTTCCGTTGTATGTGCCGTCACGCCCACGCTCAAGTCCGCGCCGCCTGACGTCATCGCACCGAGAGAATACCCCTGGCAGCTGGGGCGCCACATCGCCGCTTCGGCTAGTTTGAGCCTGGACAAAAGGATGGTGTCGGGGACTGCCGTAAGGGAGGGATGGTGCTAGAGGGCGATCAGCCCGCGGCGGATGGCGGTGGAAACGGCCTCGGTGCGGCTGGCTGCGCCCAGCTTCCCGAGGATGGAGCCGACGTGAAACTTTACGGTGTGCTCGCTGATCTGGAGCCTGGTGGCGATGATCTTGCTTGGCAATCCCTCGGCGAGCAGCTGCAGCACCTCCAGTTCCCTGGTGCTGAGTGGCTCGCCGGCGGCCGCGGGGGGCTGAATGCCCGATCTCTGCAGGAGCGCCTCAGTTGTCGCTGGGTGGAGCACCGTTAGCCCCTGGTCTACCGCGCGCACCGCATGAACAATCTCATCCGGCGACACGTCCCGAAGGAGATAGCCACGGACCCCGGCCTGGAGCGCCGCTCGGGCAAAGCCCTCCCCGGGGTCGCCGCTCAGCAGCAGCACCCCCATCTCAGGTATCTCCGATATCAACCGACCCAGCAGTTCCAGATCGTCTCGATCGCCGGAGGGCAGCTCCAGCAGCAAGATGTCGGGCCGGACGGTTGGAAGTCCCTCCCTCAGCCCATCCAGGCCACTCTCGCCGGCCACCAGGAGATCCTCGGTGCCCTCGACGATCGCCCTGAGACCGGCTCGGACCACGGCCGAATCGGAGGCGACGTACAAATTGATAGTCATCAGCGTTCAGCTCTCAGCGGTCAGGGCCCTCACCCGCCCGAAGGGCGGGTGAGGGCAACTCTCAGCACTCAGCACCCGTGAGCATGCCCCACAGCCTACTACTTTCATCGTAGCGGGTGCACAGTCGCCACGTAGCGGCTGGCCCTGTCGATACTCCATTTCTCGTGCGCGGAGTCCCCCTTCCGTCGACGCGGCCGGGGGCATCTGCCGGCCTCGTATTTCGGGTGGTATACTGAAAAAGGCGAGAGTGGGGGTATATTGTGATTCGAGATGTGCATCGCGGTGATTTAGACGCTATCTTGGAAATCTACAACGATGCAATAGTAAATACGACCGCGGTTTACGATTATAGACCTCACACAATCGATGATAGGTTGGCTTGGTACGAAAAGAAGGTTGCCGATGGTTTTCCTGTTTTGGTGTTTGAGGAAAACAGCGTTGTCATTGGATTTGCCACTTTCGGGCCTTTTAGAGCCTGGCCTGCTTACAAGTACACAATAGAGCATTCGGTCTACGTCCATCCATCTCACAGAGGGAAGCGCGTTGGCTCTAAGCTGCTACGAGAGTTAATCAAGATTGCGAACGGAAGAGGCTATGCCACAATGGTCGCCGGGATTGATGCCGGCAATGAGATTAGCAGGATACTGCACGAAAGAGTCGGGTTTCGGGAGTGTGGCACTATTCAACGGGCTGGTTACAAATTTGGGAAATGGCTTGACCTGACTTTGTATCAGTACGAGCTTCAGGGGCCCGAGGCACCGCGGGACGAGTAGATCGCAAACAGAAGTCGATCCGCTCCGCGCCATCCGCAGGTCATGCCGGCGGCATATTGTCTCTTCGGCTCGCCGGCCACACACCGACGGATCTGTGCGCGTAGCAGAAGCAGCGCGAGGTGGACAACCCCCTATCACCGCGATATCGTTTGATCGCTCTTTCCCCACCACATCCAGCAGACACGGGAGGTCACAATGGCGATAGGACAGGGATCCGTCGAGAAAACCCTGACGGCCGAGGACGTTCAGCAACTTTTGGCCCGAGCCCTGGACCCGATGCCGTTGGACGGCAAACGGGTGCTGGTGATAATCCCGGATGGCACTCGCACCTCTCCCACGCCCCTCCTGTTCTGGCAACTGCACCAACTGATCGGCAAGAGGGTGGCGCAGCTAGACTACCTGATCGCCCTGGGGACCCATAAGGCGATGTCGGAGGAATCCATCGACCAGCTGGTGGGCGTGCCGGCCGCGGAGCGGGCCACGCGTTACCCTAACGTCCGGATCTTCAACCATCGCTGGGACCTTCCGGAGATGCTCGCAACCATCGGCGTCATCTCCTCCCAGGAGATGTCTCACCTGAGCGGCGGGCTGCTGGCCGAGGAGACGCCGGTGCGGCTAAACCGGATGGTGCTGGACTACGACCAGTTGATCATCTGCGGCCCGGTTTTCCCCCACGAGGTTGCGGGCTTCTCCGGCGGGGCGAAATACCTCTTCCCCGGCATCGCGGGGGCCGAGATCATCAACAACACCCACTGGTTGGGCGGGATGGTCACCAGCATGAAGACCATCGGCTTCAAGGATACCCCGGTCCGTCGGGTGATCCACCGGGCCGCGGAGTTCCTATCGACCCCACTGATGTGCGTGGCGATGGCGCTTCAGGGCAGCGCGCTCCACGGGATGTATATCGGGTCTCACCTGGACGCCTGGAGCGCAGCGGCTGACCTTTCGGCCCAACTGAACGTGGTCTCGGTGCCTCACGCCTTTCGGAAGGTGCTCTCCATGCCGTCGGAGATGTACGACGACCTCTGGACCGCGGCCAAGGCGATGTACAAGACGGAGCCTGCCATAGCCGACGGCGGGGAGGTGATCATCTACGCGCCCCACATCACCGAGGTCTCCTACACCCACGGCAAGCTGCTCGACGAGGTGGGCTACCACGTCCGCGACTACTTCCTGAAGCAGCCCGACCGCTTCCGCCACGTCCCGGGGAGCATCAAGGCCCACTCCTCCCACGTGAAGGGGACGGGGAGCTACGACGCGGCCACGGGCATCGAGACGCCGAGGATTGCCGTCACTCTGGCCACCAGCATCCCTGAGGAGCGCTGCCACCGGATCAACCTGGGCTACATGGACTACCGGAAGATCGATCCCCGGGAGTGGGAGGGCAGGCAGGACGAGGGGATCCTGCTGGTGACCCACGCCGGCGAGATGCTGTTCCGCGCCCGGGATCTGCACGTATAGCGTTTCGCTAGGTCGGGGCGACCACCAACACCGAGGAGGCTCTTAGATCTAGAGCCTGATTGGTTGATTGCCACGGTCGACGTCGGCACTAGAGGTATGACATCCTCGGTGAAAGTCGAGTGACACCGGGGTGCTTGTTGGCGCAGAAAGGACAGGTTGGCAATGTTGCTGGAAAACAAGGTTGCCGTGCTCTACGGCGCGGGCGGTCCAATCGGCGGTGCAGTGGCCCGTGCCTTTGCCCGCGAGGGGGCCAGGGTCTTCCTTGCCAGTCGCACCAAGGCTAAGCTCGACAAGGTCGCCGACGAGATCCGCTCAAATGGTGGCGCAGCGGACACCGCCGTCGTTGACGCTCTCGACGAGCCGACTGTTGATGAGTATGTCGATGCGGTGGTCGAGCAGGCCGGGTACATCGATATCTCGTTCAACCTCATCTCGTACGGAGGCGTCCAAGAGCCACTTACTGAGATATCGGTTGAGGATTTCACTCGGCCGATCACGACCGCTATGCGGACACAGTTCTTGACAACCCGGGCGGCCGCCCGGCACATGATCAGGCGCGGGTCGGGGGTGATCTTGGCGTTCGGTGGATCGGGGCCCCACACCCTCCCCGGGCTGGGAGGCTTCAAAGTCTCCCTCGACGCCATCGAGGGTCTTCGCCGACAGTGGGCATGCGAGCTCGGGCCGCATGGCATTCGTGTCGTCACCCTGAAAACGGGGGGTGTGCCCGAGACCCTCCCTGACACTTTCCCCGGGCGGGATGAGATCATCGCCGGGATTCAGCAGGCGACCCTTCTGAACCGAACGGCGACGCTGGCCGACGTGGGCAACGTGGCAGCCTTCGTAGCCTCAGATCGAGCCCGCACCATGACTGCCTCCACCGTGAACATCTCCTGCGGCGCGATAATGGACTAGATGTGTGGATCTGCGCCCTCCGGCCACAGAACCTGGCTGGGCGCGCCTGTGCGCTATACTGTGAATAATGACGATCGCTTTCAATCATGGGAGGACCGATGGAAAGACCCACGGCACGAGTACTCTGCCTGCCCACGGACGCCGATATCGCGGAAGAAGCCGCGCGGATGGGGATTCCCACCGCTGAGTTGTCCGAGTGGGCAGGCGGGCTCGGCGTGACGGCGCTGAAGCTGGAGGGAGTGCCGGCCGAGATCTCTTCGGCACTTCGGAAAATGATCACCCCGAGCCGCGGACTGGTGGCCTCGGTGAGCCGGGACCAGGGTGATTTGGCGGGGCACGAGACCCCTCCCTACGACGTTGAAGGGGGCGAATCCCCTCTCCCTCCAAGAGAGGGTGAACATGCCGGAGGCGGGGGTGTGCCGGGGGGCATACCCACGGTTCACGATTTTGGGGGAGATCGCCTCTCCGTCCTTATCGTCGCGCCCAGCCCCACCATCCTGAATGCCGCGTCCACACTCGAATCCCCCGGCGGCGATCCCGAGAAGGCCGTGGCAGGCGAGATCCGCACCGCTTTGGAGCGCTATCGGGGCCGGCAGTTGGGCACAACCCGCTGCGGCAACCTCACCTTCGAGTGGGGCAAGCGCAGCTACGTCATGGGGATCATCAACGTCACCCCGGACTCCTTCTCCGGAGATGGGTTGGGCGGGAACGTGGACGCGGCCCTTGCCCAGGCGCGGAGCTTCGTGGAGGCGGGGGTGGACATCCTGGACGTGGGCGGCGAGTCCACCCGCCCCGGATCTGCGGAGGTGTCGGTCCGGGAGGAGATGGACCGGGTGATCCCCGTGGTGAAGAGGCTGGCTGCCGAGCTATCGACTCCGATCTCCGTGGACTCTTACAAGCTGCTGGTTGTCCAGGAGGCGCTGGAGGCGGGAGCAAGCATGATCAACGACGTGTGGGGCCTCCGGCGCACGGAGGGGCTGGGCAGCCTGGCCGCCGCCTACGACGTCCCGATCGTCCTGATGCACAACCGCCGAGGCGACACCATCCGGACGGATCTGGGGGGCCACTTCCAGCAGGTCCAGTACAGGGATCTGATGGGTGAGATCGTCCAGGGGCTGCGGGAGAGCGTGGAGATGGCGCTGGCGGCCAACGTGCGGTGGCAGAACGTCATCGTCGACCCCGGCATCGGCTTTGGCAAGACCCCTGAGCAGAACCTGGTGGTGATGCGCCGGATGCGGGAGTTGAGCTCGCTGGGCCGGCCGATCCTGATGGGCACCTCCCGCAAGTCTGTGATCGGGGTTGCCCTCGGCGCTCCCATGGAGGAGCGGCTGGAGGGGACGGCGGCTACCGTGGCGGCGAGCATCTGCAACGGCGCCGACATCGTTCGGGTCCACGACGTCCGGGAGATGGTGCGGATTGCCCGTATGACCGACGCCATCGTTCGCGCTTGAAGTACGACGCTATGGACTATCACGAGGCGCTACGCTATCTGGATAACCTGACGGACTACGAGAAGAAGACCGGCTACGCCTACTCCGCGGAGACCTTCGACCTACGCCGGCCTCGGGGATTGCTGTCTCTACTGGGCGATCCCCAGGATCGCTTCCCCTCTGTGCTTGTGGCGGGGACCAAGGGCAAAGGCTCCACGGCGACAATGGTAACCTCCATCCTTCGGGCCTCTGGAAGGCGGGTCGGGCTCTACTCCCAGCCCCACCTCCACAGCTTCCGCGAGCGGATCAGGGTGGACGACAGTTTGATATCGCCGGAGCAGTTCGCCTCGGCCATCGAGGCGGTGATCCCAGCCGTGGAGAAGCTGCACCGCGATCAGCCCGATCTTGGCATGCCTACCAGCTACGAGGTGACTACAGCCGTCGCCCTCCTCTTCTTTGCGTCGCAGCGCCCGGACATAGTGGTGCTGGAGGTGGGGTTGGGCGGCCGGCTGGACGCGACCAACGTGGCAAACCCGCTGGTGTCGGTCATCACCCCCATCAGCCTGGACCACGTTCAGCTGCTGGGGGACACCATCGCCAAGATCGCTGCGGAGAAGGCGGGGATCGTCAAGGAGGGCGGGGTGGTGGTCGCCGCCCAGCAGACCGAGGAGGCGATGGGGGTTATCCGCCGGGTGGCATCCGAGAGAGGGGCCCGACTGATCGTGGCCGTGCCCGCGATCGAGGACGAACACGGCGGAACATCGGCCCGGTCCCGTGCCCCCACGCCGGAGGGCAAACAGCCGTCGGCACTCAGAACCCAGCACTCAGCACCCCACGTCCTGCCCGAGGGCGGCGTCTCTCACCCGCTGCAGGAGCAGACGGAGGTCGACCTGCGGGGGGGCTCCGGCCTGCTGTACCACCTAGAGCTTTCCCTGCTGGGCGCCCACCAGGTTGCCAATGCCGCGACGGCCATCGCCGTGGTGGAGCAGCTGACGCCTTTGGGCTTCCCGGTGGATCGCGAGTCCATGGAGCGGGGTCTGCGGGAGGCTCGCTGGCCCGGCCGGCTGGAGATCGTCTCCCGGTCCCCCCTGGCCGTGGTGGACGGCGCCCACAACGGCGACTCGGCCCGCAAGCTGGCAGTGGCGCTGGGGGAGTGCTTCGCCTACCGTCGGTTGATCCTGGTGCTGGGCACCTCCACCGACAAGGACGTGGAGGGGATTCTGGCCGCCCTGGCGCCCGATGCATGGACGGTGATCGCCACCCGCTCTCGACACCCCCGGGCTGCCGACCCCGAGCGGCTGGCTGCCGAGGCCCGAAAGCACTGCTCACTGGTCGAGGTCTCACCCGACCTCCCCGCCGCCGTCGGCCGGGCCGTCTCCCTGGCCGAGCCGTCCGACCTGATCTGCATCACCGGGTCCCTATTCGCTGTCGCCGACGCCCGCGACTACTTTGGCCTGGCCATCGACAAGGACTGACCGCTGGACCGAGCGACCTCGGATAGGAGATATGAAATGGCCATCTGCCCCGATTGCCAGCGTGACATCGCCGAGACGACGAGCTGCGTCCGGCAACATTTCACGTTGGGGAACAAGCTGGTGCCCCGGATCCGATACGGAGACGAGCGGCGGCCGGCGTTAAGCTACGCGTTCGAGGATCACTGCGACGACTGCGGCGTGGAGACCGGCGGATTTCACCACAGAGACTGCGCCATCGAACAGTGCCCGCTCTGCGGGGACTACGCCACCGTCTGCAACTGCTGGAGCCACCTCCGCCGAGCATAAGGGCCACGCGCGTCGCCCCTATATAGCGCATTGGTGGTCTAGCAGCCCAGAGCCCGACTCATCCGCTTCCCAGCCTCCTCCAGCCTCTCCCGGGAGGTCGCGTAGGAGATCCGCACGAAGCCCTCGCCGTTGGACCCGAAGACGGTGCCGGGCACGCACCCCACCTTCGCGTTCTGCAGCAGGAACTCGCACAGTTCCGTGGAGGACATCCCGGTGCCGCGGATGTCCGGGAAGGCGTAGAACGCCCCCTCGGGCTTGATGCAGCGGAAGCCGGGGACGGAGTTCAGGATGTCGGTGATCAGGTCGCGCCGCTGCTGGTACTCCTGGACCATCTCGGTGATGAAGTCCTGCCGGGATTCCAGCGCCACCAGGGCGCCGCTCTGGAGCATCGTGGGGGCGCAGGCGGCTACGATCTGCTGGATCTTCATCATCCCCTGGATGATCTCCGGGTGGCCCGCCGCGTAGCCCAGCCGCCATCCCGTCATGGCGTAGGCCTTGGAGAAGGAGTTGACGGTGACGGTTCGATCCTTCATCCCCGGTAGGGTGGCGAAGCTGATCGCCTCCTGGTCGTCGTAGACGATGGTGTCGTAAACCTCGTCGGAGATCACCATCAGGTTGTGCCGCTCGGCTATGCCGGCCAGTCTCTCCATTATCTCCCGGGGGAACAGCTGTCCGGTGGGGTTGCCCGGGGAGTTGAGGATCAGCAGCCGGGTTCGGGGGGTAATTGCAGCCTCCATCTCGGCCAGGTCAGGGTAGAACCCGTTCTCGATCCGCAGCTGGTAGGGCAGCGGGCGGGCGTCGCCCAGCATCGAGAGGGATCTGTACACCATGAAGCCGGGGTCGGGCAGCAGCACCTCGTCGCCCGGGTCCAGGATCGCCGCCATGGCCAGGTAGAGCGCCTCCACCCCACCAATGGTCACTATCAATTCCGTCTCGGCGTCCACGGTCTGGCGGTTCACCCTGGCCATTCGGCCGGCGATGGCCCGGCGCAGCTCCAGCGAGCCCAGGTTGGACGAGTAGTGGGTCTCGCCCCGATCCAGCGCGTCCTTGGCCCCAGCCCTGATGTGGAGCGGCGTGTCGAAGTCCGGCTCCCCAATAGCCAGGCTGATGACGCCTGGCCGGCTGGCCAGGTCGAAGATCTTTCTGATGCCGGACGGCGGGAACGCCCTGACTCGACTGGACAGATGTGGCTCCACGATTGGCCTCCTCCTGCTGGTGATGGTTCGATGGATAGCGGTGGGATTCACGAGGTTGGTGTCGATCCCCGCTGGTGGGCATTATACCGGTAAGGGACCGGCCCAGCCCGGCGCCCACATCCGCACCCGCTGCCCGTGGCTCTTCTTCGCCCGGTAGAGGGCCTGGTCAGCTTGGCCGATCAGCTCCTTCTTGCTGCGAGCCGGATCTGGATAGCAGGAGATACCCATGCTCACCGACAGCCGTTCCGATGAGGCTGTCTTGAGGTTGGGGATACTCTGCTCCTGAACCGCGTGGGCGATCCTGGAGGCCACTGCCATCGCGGGGAGGCGGTCCGTCTCGGGGAGGATCACTGAGAACTCATCGCCGCCGTAGCGGGCCACCACGTCGATACGACGGACGGCCTGCTCCACGGCGGCGGCGACCACTCGCAGGGCGACGTCGCCCTGAGGATGGCCGTAGAGGTCGTTGTAATGCTTGAACCGGTTGATGTCCATCATGATCAGCGCCAACGGCCGCTCGTAACGAGCTGCCCGCTCGATCTCCATCTCCAGCCGGTCGTGGAAGTAGCGGTGGTTGAACACCTCGGTGAGGCCATCGGTGATGGCCAGCTCCCTCAGCCGCCGCAGCACGGCGCTGTTCCGCAGCCACAGCGCCAGATGACGGGCAACCTGCTGGAGGGCTTGTAGATCGCTATCCAGGAAGGGCGGCTCCGAGGGAACTCGGATCACCTCAACCACCCCCAGCATGGAGTCCTCCACCTCCACCGGCACCGCCGCGGAGGGGTACAGCACCGGTTCCTCGGAGCCGCGCCTGCAGCTCAGCCACTCTCCCGCGGGGCGCAGAGAGGCGCAGGGTGAGTTGTCTTCCACCACTTTCCATTCGGGGCTGCCGGGGCGAGGTTCCCAGCCGTCGGGACACTGCCCCCTCTCCTCGTCCCACAGGCGGGCCAACACCAGCCGTTCGAGGTCGCGGTCCAACAGAAAGAGGGCGCACCAACACGCCCTCAGCAGGGAGGCAGCCAAATTGAGAGCGGAAACCAGGAGCTCGACCCACTCCGGAACCAGCCCCGTAGTCCACTCCGAGTGTGCGGGGGTTTGTGTCGAATTCACCCCGTCCGCGGCTTCCACTGATTCGTCATCAGTGGTTCGGCTCAGGGTGTCACCGGAGCTGACGACAGCGAACCGTCGACGGCGACTCCAGATACCCCTTCCAGGATCTCCAACATCGCTTTCACCACCATCGGGTCGAACTGCTTCCCGCTGTTCCTGGATAGCTCCTTGATGGTTTCCGCTGCCGTCAGCGCCTTGCGGTAGGCACGATCGGACATCATGGCATCGGCGGAGTCGGCCACGGCGATGATCCTGGCCCCCAGGGGGATCTCGTCCCCCTTTAGACCGTCTGGATAACCCTGCCCATCGTACCGCTCGTGGTGATGAAGTATCAAGTCCTTTCCGTTGCGATAATCCGGGAATCGGCTCACCAATTCGGCGCCTCGAGCCGGATGCGTCCGCAACACCCTGGTCTCCTCGGAAGTTAGCCTCGACGGCTTGTTCAGCATTTCCGCCCAGATGCGCAGTTTCCCCAGGTCGTGGATCGTGGCGGCGCGCTTGATGTTCGACACCTGCTCCTCAGAGAGCTGCAGCTGGCGGGCGATCCGGGCGGCGTAGATGGCCACCCGTTCGGAGTGCCGCGCGGTGTATGGGTCGTAGAGGTCCACCTCCGCCGCCAGCTCCTCGAGGGCCTGTTTGGTCTCGGCCCGAAGGCTCAGCGCGGAGCGGAGGCTGGAGTAGACGCCCACCAGGGGGATCGCCAGCGCGGCCGCGATCAGAGGAGAGTAGGAGTAAACCGCTGCCGTAGCCACTCCCAGCGCCAGCAGGACCGCGAACTGGGGTGCGGCCAGCCGAAATGCGGAGAGGAAGCCGGCCAGGGAATCGGAGTTTCGGGCCACCGCCACTATGCCGGCCACTATGCCCACGTTCAGCAGGAAGTATGTGCCGGCCGCCAGCAACACGGCCAGGTCGCTGCTAGGTGAGGATAGCAGGGCAGCGCCGCCCGACAGCCCAGAGTAAAGCCCGCCGGCGGCCGTCACGGAGATCACGCCGTTGGAGGCGTAGAAGGCGACGTTGTACCATTTCCAGCCGTGCCGGAGGTGGAATGGGGCGGTGACAATCACGGAGATTGCGATGGTCCAGATTGCAAGTGCCGGCCCCACCATCAGCAGCAGAGCGAACTCCGGCGCCGTCGACACGCTCAGCTTTGTGGTATGAGACAGAGCGAGCATGTGGGTGTCGGCAAGAACCAGTCCCACTGCCATCACCAAGCATAGGGCCAGCTCTCCCCTACCGGGCGGAGAGAGCACCGGGTTGGTCGCCAGCAGTATGAGTGTGGCACAGGAAAGTATGAACAACAGGTATGCCCACGCCCGCCGGCGCAACCGAACCATAATCGTCTCCGAAAGAGTGCGAAAGCAGCCTGGCCTGCAAAGGGCCGGCTGCTCTGAGCGTGCCGTTGGAAAACAGCAGATGGCTGAGAATGATTATATGGTCATGGGGCCGAGGGCAATCGGATGCGTTATCAGGGCATCGCCGCCCATGCCACCCCGCTGCAGACGAACATGGCTGCCATGAGAGTCACGGAGACAACCTTGAACCTGAGTCTGCGCATCTCCCTCTCCTTCCATCATTTGCGAGTTGCGATGATCAAGAACCTCTTGTTGCATTAGGATCTATTTCGCGCAACCTCCGGTCAATAGCAAAAAGGTACTACCCGGCGCTGCGCTGGGCTCTGTCTGCGTTAGGGCCGAATCAGGGGTGTGGCGGATCTCTCAGAAGAGGAACGAGGAGTCAAGGAAGAGGGCGGCGAAGGCGCCCAGGCATATGGCCGTACCGTAGGGCATGAAGTCGTGGAGGGAGGAGCGGCGCATCACCAGCAGCGCGACCCCACCCAACGCCCCAATGAGGCTGCCCAGCAGGAGCCACCAAACCACCATGGGGAATCCGGCCATGGTTCCCAGCAGCATGGCCAGTTTCACGTCGCCTAGCCCCAGCGCTTCCTGGTGAAAGAGGAGGTGCCCCGCGGCGTACAGCACGCCGAACAGCAGCCCGGCCACCAGCAGGCCGGCCAACATCATTACCGGCGCAACCCCGGTGAGTGTGGGGGTCAGGACAGCCGCGAGGACGATCCCCGGGTAGGTGACCCTGTTCAGAATCAGCCTGTGCTGCCAGTCGATGACGAACACGACTATCAGAAAACAGCTGTATATGGTGTAGGCAATGAGCCGAGGCGAAGGCCCAAAGCGCAGGAACAGCAACCAGAAGATGATTCCCGTGGCCAGCTCCACCGCGGCGGCGGTCCGATCGGGGGGTGCGCCGCAGCCGCGGCAGTTGCCCCGCTCCCCCAGGAGGGAGGTGAACAGCGCCGAACGAAAGTGGAAGGGCAACCTGGTGTGGCAGCGCGGGCACTCCGAGGGTGCCGTCAGCCTCTCCAGCCGGGGCATCCGGTAGATGGCCAGATTGAGGAACGGCCCAACAGCCAGACCAAGCAGCGCCCAGAGAAGAGCCACGCGGACCTCCGGAGAGTCGAGAGTCTAGAGCCGAGAGCCAATCAGATGAGAAACCAGAGCCGGGCAACCAACTACGAGAAACCAGGGCCGGGCAAACAGAGTCGAGACAGGTGACCGCGCACTGTAACCGGCCATCTGGGTCGGCATTAGCCAAATGGCGTCGGCCGGACCATAATATAGGTGGGGTTTCCCCCTGTAAATGGTCTTTAGTTTCCGCCGCCGTGGTGGCGGGCAGTCGGACGCGGCATTTGGTGGCGAATTGTGTGGGCGGGTCTGCGACCCACCCATACAAATTAAGACAGCCGACTATTGCCAGGCTGCCGGCCCATGTTGTACAAAGGGGCGGACGTGCCGTCGGCAGACAGCTATTGGCTGTTCGCTGTAAGCGTTAGAATCAAGCCAAGGCCAGGTAGAGACGCTGGCCCCTACATACGCTGAATGTGGAGACGCCGACCACCAGAGAGCTCAGCACCCAGCACTCGGAATCAGTCGCGCATCCACCCACCATGGAGTACCATGAAAGCCTCCTTTCTTCACCTGGGAGACGTCCACCTGGGCCACGAGCAGTACGGCCGCAAGGAGCGGGCGGACGACTTCGCCAGAGCTTTCTACTACGCCTTGGACTACGCCATCCAGCATCGGGTGGACTTTGTCCTGGTGGCCGGCGACCTCTTCGAGCGTTCCACTTTGGACCCGGTCACCTTCGACCAGGTGCTGTTCGGCCTCGAGGACCTGAAGCGCGCCCGAATTCCGCTGGTGGACATCGCGGGCAACCACGACCGCGCCCGCTACGGCCAGGGGAGGGCGTGGGTGGAGTCTCTTGGGCTGCACGGCTTCCTCTACTACCTGGATGCCGCCACACCCCAAGGCGTCCAGCTGTTGCCCTGGTCGGAAGAGGAGAGTTCCGGCGGCTATTTGGAGATCGAGGGCGTTCGGCTGGTGGGGATGCGCTACCTGGGAGCCTCCACCGCCCGTGCGGTGGACGAGCTTGCTCAGCAGCTGAGGCAGCTGGCGCCGGGGGAGCGACCCTACACCGTGGCCATGATCCACGCGGGGCTGGACGGGGTGGTCCCCAACTTCCGGGCGGAGCTGACCTACGAACAGCTCGCCCCGCTGCGGGGTTTGGTGGACTACGTCGCGCTGGGGCACATCCACCAGCACTACGAGCGGGAGGGTTGGGTGTACAACCCCGGCTCCCTGGAGACTTGGAATGCCGGGGAGGTGCCCTGGGAGCGAGGCTTCCTCCACGTTCAGGTGGACACAGACGCAGAGCAGAAGCACTCGGTTCAGCTCGTAACGCCCCCGCGCCGCCCCTTCCTGCGCTACCGGTTGGACGTGGAGCCGTGCGGATCGCCCGAGGACTTGATGGAGTTGCTGCGGCGCGGAGCCGAGGAGTGGGCGCGGGAGGCCAACGCCGAGAGCCCGGTGGTGCACCTTTCGCTTTCCGGCCGGCTGCGCTTCGACCGCCACGACCTGGACATCGGCCCGCTTGAGGGGGTGATCCAGGAGGCGTTCCATCCCCTGGTGTTCCAGATCCGGGACCAGACCGACGAGACCGCCTTCCAGCTTCGCACCGGCGACGATGAGGGGACGCTGGACCGGCAGGCCCTGGAGTTGGACGTGCTGCGCCAGCTCTTTGCCAACGACGAACGCAAGGTGCATCAGGCATCGGCCTGGGCCCGGCTGGCCCAGGGCCTGAAGCTGGGGGCTCTGGCCAAGGAGAGCCCGGATCAGCTTGCCGACCTGATCCGCCACGAGATCGACGCCCTCGAGGGATCGCCATGCGCGTAGCCAGGATCGTCCTCCACAACGTAAAGAGCTACGCCGGTCCCACCACCATCGATCTGGCGCCGGGCATCAACGCCGTGTGCGGCGAGAACGGTGCCGGCAAGAGCACCATAGTGGAGGGGCTTGGCTTTGCCCTCTTCGGCTACAGGCCGTATAAGCTGGACGCCTTCCTCCGCGAGGGGGAGAAGAGCGGCAGCATAACCGTGACGGTGGAGGACGACGAGGGGTGCAGCTTCGATGTGGTCCGCAAACTGGGCTCATCCACCGCGCAGTCTGTCTACAGCGAGATCGGCCAGAAGCTGGCCGAGGGGGAGGCCGACGTCCGCAACTGGCTCCTGAACTTCTTCGGACTGGAGCCGGGCACCGACCTCCCGAAGCTGTTCGAGGACACCGTGGGCCCGCCCCAGGGCACCCTCACCGCGATCTTCCTGGAGAGCGCCGGGCCCCGCGGCAAGAAATTCGACCGGCTGCTACAGATCGAGGACTACGCGGCGGCCGCCCAGTCGTTGAGGTCCGTCTCCAACCTCTTCCGCGACCAGGCGACGGAGGCGGACCGACACGCCGCCCTCATGGAGGGCGATGCCCGTCGGCTGCCCGAGGTGGAGGAGCGGCAGCGGGAGACGGTGCTGCGAAATATGGAGCTGGAGGCGGGGTTGGCCCGCTCTCGGCAGCGGCAGGCGGAGTTGGGCGTGGCCAGGGAGCGGCTGGAGAGGGCACGTGAGGCCGTGCGGCGCGCCGAGGCCGATCTGGGTATGGCCGAGGCCAGGGAGAGGGAGTCACGCCGCCGTCGCGAGGAGCTGGAGGCCGAGCTGAAAGGCGCGGAGGAGGCTGCCCGGCTGGTGCAGCAGTCCGAGCCCGGCTACCGGGTCTACCTGGAGGCGGCGGAGCGGCTGAAGCAGCTCAACGCGCGGCGGCAGGAGCGGGACCGGCTGCGCCAGGGCGCGGAGCTGGCCGGGCGCGCCGCACTCCGCTGTGAGCAGGAGGCGGCCTCTCTGGAGAAACGGCTGGCCGACCTGGCGCGGGACGATGCCCGGGCGGCCGAACTGCAGCTGCGGGTGCCTGAACAGGAGTGGCTGGAGGGTGCCCTGAAGCAGGCCGAGGAGCGGATGCGGGTCCGTCTGGAGGTGGCGCGCCGGGTTCCAGAGCTGGAGGGCCGGCTGTTGGCCGCCCGAAACCGACTCCAGGAGGCCGCCGAGCGGCTGAAGGATGTCGAGGCTGCCCAGCCAGAGGCATCGCGCTGGGAAGAGCTGCGGGAGCGCGACCGCGCTTTACGGGAGCGGCTGGCGTCGCTGGAGAAGCAGGGCTGGGAGCTTAAGCAGGCAGGCGATGGGCTGGTCGAGGCGCAGGGACGGCTGAAACAGATGGTCGCCGAGGCCGAGACGTTGGAGCGGGAGCTTGGGGCGCTGCGTTCGCTCAAGTCGCCGGCGGAGCTGGCGGCGGGGCGGCAGCAGCGGCGCGATCTGGTGGCCGCCGAGGCGGCGTCGCTGGAGGCGCGCAATCAGGAGGCGCTCCGCACCCGTGTACAGGTGGAGGGGGGTCTCTGTCCCTTCTTCCACGAGCCATGCAAGAACCTTCGGCCGGGTATCTCCCTGGACGCTCACTTCGACGGGGTGATCGCCGCGACGGGGGCGGAGTTGGAGCGGACGAGGGTTGATCTTGTCCGGACGGATGCGGAGCTGGCGGAAGCGCGCTCCGCGGAGAGGGCGATCTCACGGCTGCCGGATCTGGAGAGACGACTGGATCAGATCGTCCAGGAACGGGTCCGGCTGGACGGGGAGACTGGCCGGCTGGAGCAGCTCCGAAAGGGTCTGGAGAAGACCCCCGCCGAGCGGGCGGAGGCCGGGCAGGCGCTGTTGGCCCTGGAGCCCGAGATGGCCCGGGTAGAGGCGGCCCGCCAGGTGGTGGCCACCGAGGAGGGATGGCGGCGGCAGTCCGGGGAGGCTGCCGAGGTGGCCACCCGAGAGCAGGAGGGGCTGACACAGCTGCGGGCGCTGTTGGAGCAGGAGGCCGGAGCCGAAGAGGTACTGGTCGCGGCCAGGGCATCGCTGGCGGAGATCGGCGACTCACGGGGCGAGGCCACGGTGCTGCGGCAGCGGGTCGGTCGGGAGCGGCCCGAGGCTGAGCGGGCGCTGGAGCGGGCACGACGGGATCTGGGCGGCGCGCAGATCGCCGAGGAGCGGGCGCAACGGGATCTGGAGCCCTTTGCCCTGCTGGAAGAGGAGATGGTGGAATCCTCTCGCCGGCGGGACGACAACGAGGGTGCCTACCGCGCCTTCCTGGCGAACCAGGCGGATGCGGGCCGGCTGGATCAGCGCCGGGCTTCCTGCGTCCGCGCGTCGGAGGAGCTTCAGGGGGCGGCCGGCCTGCTGGATTCGACCCGAAGGCAGTTGGATGCCGCACGGTCGGCCTACGACGATCCTGAGCGGCTGAGGCTCCAGCAGGAGATGGAGGGGGCGGCGGGCGATATCGCCCGGGGCGAGCGGGAGCGGGAGCTTTGCATCCAGGATGGGGAGAGGCTGCTTCAGGAGGCCGCGCTTCTCCATGCCCGAAAGAATGAGATGGAGGCCGCTGTGGCCGACGCCGCGCGCTGCCGCCGCTACATGGAGGCCGTGGAGTCGATCCGGCGGGCGCTGGACGCGGCGGGACCGGAGATCGCTCGCGCGCTGCTGCGGCGGATATCGGCTCGAGCCACCGGCATCTACCGGGAGCTGTTGGGTCAGCCGGCGGTGTCGCTGGAGTGGGGGGCGGACTACGAGATCCGCTGCCGGATCCGGGCCGAGGACCGGGAGTTCAAGCAGCTCTCCGGCGGCGAGCAGATGTCGGCGGCGCTATCGGTGCGGCTGGCGCTGCTCCAGAGCCTGAGCAACCTGAGGCTGGCCTTCCTGGACGAGCCGACCGCCCACATGGACGCGGCGCGCCGGGCGAACCTGGCCGCCCAGATCGAGAACCTGCGTTCCTTCGACCAGCTGGTGGTGATCTCCCACGACGATTCCTTCGACACCCTGTTCGGCCACGTGGTGAGGCTGGCCAAGCGGAACGGCGCCACCGAGGTGGAGGAGTGATCCAGGTGCTGAACGCTGGGTACTGATGCCCACCGCCAGGTAGGAGATTTGATCAGTGCTCTATCCGGATAAGGTCCAGCGGGCCCTCCAGGAGCGGCTCCGCGACTTCCACGATCTCGACTCCCGCCACGCCCGGGACGTGGAGAGCTACGCCGCGTGGCTGGACCGGGTCGGCGCCATGGACGCCGCGGAGATCGAGGCCCAACTGGAGGGGCGGGTTGGGAACCCGGGCGCCATCGCGAGCGAGGAGCACGGCTCTCCCATTCTGCTTCGCTTCGGCCACAGCTGGGACAACCACGAGGAGGCCCGGGCCTGGGCCTACGACCGCATCCAGGGGATCACCACCCTGGCGGTGGACGGCAGCCAAATCCCGCCCTCCAAGGACTACTCCTTCGGCCTGGCGGCGATCCAGGTCGCCTGGTTCCTCAACCCCCATCGGGGCGATAAGCGGGAGTACGTGAAAGATGCCAGCTTCGAGCTGCTCTCGCCGAACGTCCAGACGGAGCAGGGCGACGAGGGGCAGCAGATCCAGGAGGTCAACCTTCGCCGCTTTGAGGGCGAGACTCGCAAACTGGCGGAGTACATCCGGGGCTGGGGCCGGCCGGCCCCGGCGGATCGCCCCCCCGTGGTCTTCTTCGACGGAACCCTGGTGGCCTCCTTCGCCGCCTCCCTGTCCGGCGAGCCTCGAACCCGCTACGTGAGGGCGGTGATGGACCTGCTGCGGGCGTCGGCTGAGCACAGGGTGCCGGTGGTCGGCTTCGTGGACACCAGCCACGCGCGGGACCTGTGCAACATGCTCCACCACCTGGGCAACCTTCCCCCTTCGGACAGGATCAACGATGCGCTGCTGCTCCAGGGAAAGATGAGGTGGGGCGATAGGACCAGGGCCTTCGTCTGCGCCCGCGACCACATCCTGCGCTACTATCGTTCGTCGCCCGAGGAGGGCGGGGATGACCTCCAGCGAGAGGTCTGCTTTTTCTATCTCCAGACAACGGGGGACGGTCCACCGGCCCGGGTCGATGTCCCTCGCTGGGTGGTGCGGGATGGTCTGGCGGACTACGTGGCGGACGTGGTGCGCTGCGAGGTGGTGGCGGGCACCGGCTACCCCTACTGCTTCCAGGCGGTGGACGCCGCGGCGACGCTGAGCGTGCCCGACCGAGAGGCGTTCTACGGCCAGCTGCAGCTATTCTGCGAGCGCAACGACATGAAGCTTCGGCTGGCGCCCAAGGCCGCCAGCAAGCGGCGCCGCCGGCTGTGAAGCGTTCTGGGTTCTGAGTTCTGGGTTCTGGGGGTTATCAGATGCTGCTTGGAAGAGTCGTCAAGTCCAACTCCCACGTGGATTACGTGGTCCAGCTCCTGGCGCCCGGCGAGGTCGTGGACCCGCCTAAGCCCGAGGACTACGCCTTCGGCAACTTCGTCCGAATCGCTGTGGATGGGGATCAGGACGAGTTGATCGGCGTGATCTACGACACGCTGCTGCTGAACCCGGCCTACGGCACCCTGGGCCCGCACCTCTCTTCCGATCCTCACCTGACCGCCTTTGCTCCCGACTACCTGCCGGAGACGGCCACGGTGGTGGGGATCGCGGTGGTCGGATGGGAGCACGGCGAGGGTGAGAGCGCGGTATATCACCAGGGGGTACCGCCGGTGGCTTGCCGCGTGGGGGCGGAGGCGATGCGCCTGGAGGACGATCAGTTCAGGCTATTCCATGGCACCGGCGAGACCCCGAAGGTGGCCTACCTGCCGCGGCTGTCCGCTATGGGCAACCCGGCCATGCCGGAGTTGATCAACGGCCTGCTCACCCGGCTGATCGACCTGTTCCCGAACGGCGCGGCCACCCTGAAGCTTCTGCGCTCTAACCTGGACTGGAGCGCCCGCGTTTCTCGCCGCTAGCCAGGATTCTGGGGGGTACAACATGACATCACCACAGCCGATCGGCACCGCCAAGGGACCCGGGGAGAAGCCCCAGGAGTACACGATGATCACTCCCGACCGGGACAACGCCATCAAGGTCGGTGAGTTCGTCTTCTACCGCACCGTCGTCGACGGTGCCGAGCGAGAGGTGATCGGTCGCGTGGTGCAGCGGCGCCCGGCCCGCCTCTTCCCGGAGGAGTTCTCCGCCGACCCGACGGTTCCTCCCGCCGACGTCGCGGCAGCCCTCGGTTACGAGGCCGAGGAGACCGAGCTCTTCGAGGTCACCGTCAGCCTGCTCGGCTACTTCGACGACACATTGAAGAGCTTCGTGAACCCTCGCATCCAGCCCAGGGAGGGGTGGCCGGTCTACCTGGTGCCCGATGAGGTGCTGACCCGCGTCCTCAACCCCCGTGCCCTCGGCTCTGTCGGCTCGCTCCACGTGGGCTACCTCCTCTCCCGGCCGGGCCACCGCGTGCCCATCGTTCTCTCGGCCAAGGAGCTAGTGTCCACCCACCTGGCCATCATCGCCTCCACCGGCGCCGGCAAG
>Ga0209745_1000701_pt1 | contig 20363 bp, 18 predicted proteins | sample BarGraNGADG00312_FD_184495 | JGI IMG/M metagenome (GOLD analysis project Ga0209745, IMG submission 184495) | Arctic peat soil microbial communities from Barrow, Alaska - Barrow Graham LP Ref core NGADG0004-312 (SPAdes) (version 2) | ecosystem: Environmental > Terrestrial > Soil > Wetlands > Peat...
TTGGTCTCACAGATCTCTCGGTTTCACATCCGCTTAATTGGTACACAGCTTCACTCACGCCCATCTCAAACAGGAGCCAGTAGCCATGCGCAGAACAACGAAGAAGACCCTGGTAGGAACGATTGCGACAGCCCTCCTTCTCGCTGGCGGCGGCATCGCCTTCGCCTACTGGACGAACACGGGCTCGGGCACCGGCACCGCCACGAGCGGCACCAACGTCGCCGTCACGGTCAACCAGACCGCCGTCACCGGCTTGTACCCGGGTCAGACAGCGCAGGCGCTGGCCGGCACCTTCGACAACCCCAACGCGGGCGCGACCTATGTCACGGCCGCGACCGCAACGGGGTACACCATCGACGCAACGCACGTCACTGCCGGCTGCACCGTCCTTCAGGGTAACTACACGCTGGGTGGCACCTCCAACACTCCCGGCGACGTTCCCTCGGGCAACGCCGTGGGTGCATGGTCGGGCTTGACGATCACCATGAACAACCTGGGCACCAACCAGGACCCCTGCAAGGACGCCATCGTCACCATCACCTACGCCAGCAGCTAGCACCAGCCGAACCCGCGGCCTGGCGAGCGGATGGCGGCAGGACCCTTGAGCCCTGCCCATCGGTTCGCCGTACCCGGACAGGCGGTGGGAGCCCGTGGGCGTGCAAAGGAGGTGTGGATGAGTACCGCGGCGAGCAAACACGCTGATGACAAACGCACTGCGCGCAGACGCTTGGTGCTCCTCGTCTTGTTTGCCTTGCTCATCGGTGGTCTCGTCTCTTGGCTTTCGTACCTGTGGCTGTGGTCCGTCGACGGCACGACCGTCGCCGGCACGACCGTCGCCGGCACGACCGTTGTCGGCCACGGGACCGGGGGTGGTGTTCTGGCCGACTCGGCTGGGTCATTCACCATCAAGGGAGACGCTGCCGGGCTGATTTCGCCCGGCGTCATGGCACCGCTCGATCTGTTGCTGACCAACCCCCAGGGCGTCCCCATGTCGGTCACCGACCTCAGCGTGACCGTTCGCCGGGTCAGCGCACCGAATGCCGACGACGCCCACCCCTGTGTCGTCGGCGACTTCACGGTGGAGCAGGCCTCGCGCAACCTCGAGATCACCCTCCCAGCCCGTGCGACAAGCGCCCTCAGCAGCCTTGGCGTCGCGCGCGCGAGCCTTCCTGCGGTGGGCATGCTCGAGCGGTCGGTCAACCAGGACGGCTGCAAGGGGGCGTCGCTGACACTCGGCTATGCCGCGTCCGGGACGCTGGCGCCATGATGCGCCGGCGCACACCCAGGCGGATGCTGACGGCAGGGCTGCTCGTCATCCTCGCCCTGCCCGTCGGTGGTGCAGCCTTCGGCTACTGGCGCGGATCGGGCAGCGGAGCCGGATCGGGAACGACGGGGACCCCCCTGGCCGTGACGCTGAGCCCGGGGACGCCAGGCGCCCAACTCCACCCGGGCGGGCAGGCCGACCTCATCCTCACCGTGTCCAACCCGAATGCCTACTCCGTGCAGATCGGTTACCTCGCGCTTGACACCGGCCAGGGAACCGCGGGCTTCGCCGCCGACGCCGGTCACTCCGGGTGCGGCGTATCGACGCTGAGCCTCACCACCGACACCAACTCCGGCGCCGGCTGGACCGTCCCCGCCAAGGTCGGTGCAGTGAACGGCACCCTGCCAGTCACCTTGACGAATGCCCTGACGATGGGCGAGGACGCCGCGAACGCGTGCCAGGGCGCGAGCTTCACGGTCTATCTGGCGGCCGGCCCATGAGCCGGCTGCACCTGGTGAGCAACGGACTGCAGCGAATGCGGGCCCGCCTGACCCGCGCGCGCTGGAACGGGCCCAGGCGCTGGGTTGCGGTCGCCTTCATCTTTGCCCTCACCACCGGCGTGGCCTGGGCCTACTGGAACGCAGGTTCCAGCCCGGGGGGCAACGGTGCCTCAGCGGCAGCGACGGTCAACCAGGGAGCGACCCCCAGCGCCAGCGCGGTCGGAACGTCGTCACGGTCAGCTGGGCGGGGAGCACGCTGTCGAACGGCGAGGCAGCAGACGGCTACATCGTCAACCGGTACGACGCCGCGACCCCCTTCGCCGCGCAGACCATCCTGTCGACGTGCACCGGTACGGTCACCGCCACAACGTGCACGGAGACCGCCCCGCCGGGAGATTGGGTCTACTCGGTGACGCCGGCGTTCGCCAACAACTGGCGCGGCGACGAGAGCGCGAAGGGCAACGCGGTCACGGTCGCTTATGAGGATGAGAGCAAACCGGTCAATGCCATCACGAGGTCGCTGGTCACCGGGAACGCCGTGATGAGTGGCGACACGATCTTCTACCGCGGTGTGTCCGCCGGCTCGTTCAGGCTGATCAACGCGGTGACCGAGGAAGACGAGGGGGCCGCCTCCAGCGCCACAGCGACCCTGGCGGGGACAACGACCGGCTGGACCCACAGCCCCTCGACGGTGGCGACCCCGACGGGAGGGCCATACGTCTCCAACCTGTTCAGCTGGAGCGCCGGGACCACGAGCGCCCCCACCGAGGTCGTGACCGGCACCGACCTGGGCGGCGGTCAGGCGGACACGACGTTGTCGTTCGTCAACGACTCCACTGCCCCAACCGCCGGCAGCATCACCTATGCCGCCGGCTACCAGGCCGGCCGGTCCGTGACCGTCACGTTCGCCGCCGGCACCGACAGCGGTTCGGGCCTTGGGGCCCCGCAGCTCCAGCGCTCCTACGCCCCGCTGACGGCCGGCAGCTGCGGCACCTACAGCAGCTTCGCCAACCTGGGACAGGCCAACCCCGCATCTCCTTACACCGACAGCCAGGTGACAAACGGCGTCTGCTACAAGTACCGGTACGTCGTCCCGGACCTGGTCGGCAACCAGGACATCGCGACGAGCACGAATGTAGTGATGGTCGACTACGCCGGCGCCGTCAACGCCACAACGGGGCTGCTCAGCCAGTGGCGCCTTGGTGAGGCCACGACGTCCTCCGACACGTTCACCAACGGAGCCTCTGGCGACCTCCTGCCCAGCCGCGCGGGTGAGATCGATGCCACCTGGGTCCACCTCACAGGTGCGGCCAGTACGCGGATCAGCGCAGAGGATCGCGTTCGCCGGATCAGCTCAACAAGTGGCTACTCGATCGACTACACGACCGCGACCCCGCTCAGCGCGGACTACTCCGTCGCGGCCGATCTCTACGCCGTGTCGAACATTTCCGGCAACATGGCCGGGGTCATCGGACGGCTGGACACGGCAACAACGACGTTCTACATGGCGAGGTGGGAGCAGGCGAACACCAGCTGGAACCTGGTCAAGTACAGCGGTACCACGGCCACCAACTTGGCTTCCGTCGCAGCGTCGGCCCTCAGCACGACCGGCACACCGAACCCGACACCGTACCGGGTCCGGTTGAGCATGGTCGGCCCGGCGCTGAAGCTCTACGTCAACGGTGTGCTGACCTTGTCGGCTACCGACTCGGCAATTACGTCCGCCGGCAAGGCCGGCATCATGTCCGGCAAGGACACCACAAGCACAACCGAGAGCGGTACGACGGGCTATCACCTCGACAACTTCCAGGTGACTCCACGTGCAGCCGACAGCAAGGGCAGCAACCCCGGCGACTACTTCAACGGAGTGACCCTGAGCGCGACCGGAGCCTTGGCAGCGGACGCGAACACCGCCGCCGCGTTCGACGGGACCAACGACTACGTGCAGGCCGTCGGAACGACCGGCATACCGGTCGGGGCTTCGCTGCGCTCCGTGGAGATGTGGTTCAAGACCTCGAGCGCGGCCAGACAGGTGCTGTTCGCCTACGGCTCGCTGGCGAACACCCAGGAGTTCGGACTGTGGCTCGACGCCGGCGGAGCCTCGATGACAGCGTGGGGATCGGGCTCGGGCAACGACAAGACGTTCACGCTGGCGTCCGCGGTCAACAACGGCGCCTGGCACCAGGTTGTCAAGACGTATGACGGGACCTCGATCACGCTGTACATCGACGGCACTGCCCTGACTCCGCAAGCGGCGACCCGGGCGACCGTGATGGACTCATACGGCTTCGGCATCGGAGCGATCATCAACCCAGGTGATGCCAACTCCGGCGGGTACTTCAACGGATCGCTCGACGAGGTCTCCTTCTACACGACATCGCTGGACCAGACGACCGTCACGAGTCACTACCAGCTCGGCACGTCCCCTGCACCCGACCTCACCGGCCCGACGGGCGGCTCCGTGGCCGCCAGCGGTCTGGTGGGCACCGGCTCCATGTACGCGGCCTCCACGACACTGAGCCTGAGCCTTGCCAAGGGCACCGATACCAGCGGGGTGGCCACAACGGGCAACCAGCTGCTGCGCGCCACAGCGACCCTGACATCGGGTACCTGCGGCAGCTACGGCACCTTCACCCTGATTGCCGACGGAACAGACCCGGCCTCACCGAAGTCCGACACCGTCGCCGACCAGGCCTGCTACAAGTACCAGTACGTCGTGGCCGACACGCTCGGCAACCCCACGACCTACACGAGCGCGGACATCAAGGTCGACACCACCGCGCCCGCCGCACCGTCCCTGACCTTCGGGACATTCACCAACACGTACTGGAGCTCGGGCTCGACCGTCTTCTACCGCTCGGCGGCGGCCTCGGGAACGTTCAGGGCCACGGCGAGCGCCTCCGACGCCGCCTCCGGGATCGCCAGCTATGGGTTCCCGACCACCCTCGGCACCAACTGGTCAACGACCGGATCCGGCACCCAGAGAACCTACAGCTGGAGCGGCGCCCCCGCCGCCCCCGGCACGAACCCCGTGACGGCGACCAACAACGCCACCGGCACCTCCCCAGGCACCTCCTTCACCCTCACCGCCGACGACACTGCTCCGAGCCCCGGCACGGTGAGCTACCTCGACGGCACCACCACAAGCACCTCGGTCAGCGTGGCCTTCACCTCCGGGACCGACACCGGCGGATCGGGCATCGCGACCGCGACCCGCGTCCTGCAACGCGCCTCGGCCACCCTGACCGGCGGCACGTGCGGATCGTTCCTACCCTTCGCGACCCGCAGCACCAACCCGACGTCGCCCTACATCGACACGGTGAGTGGCGGGAACTGCTACAAGTACCAGTACGTCGTCCAGGACAACGTGGGCAACCCGGCCCCCATAGCCACCAGCGCAAGTGTCGTGACGGTGCCCACCTACCTCGACTTCATCAAGGGCACCACCGGCCTGGTCAGCCACTGGCGTCTCGGCGACAGCCTGGCGGCATCCGACTCGTTCACTGACGCCGCCGGGGTCACCGTGCAGAGTCACACCGGCGAGATCGGCTCGCCCTGGACGAAGCACGCCGTGTCGACGACCGATGCCGTCATCACGACTGGCGACCGGATCCGCAAGAACGGGTCATCGACCTTGGGTGCGCTGTACTACAGCTCGGCCGTCCCGGCCAGTGCCAACTACACGGTCGAGGCCGACGTGTATCGCTCTTCCACCAGCGTAAACAACGACGTCATCGGGATAGTGGGTCGACTCGACACCGCAAACGCGCTCGGCACCTACTACGGCGCCGTCTACGACAAGACGGCCGGCAACTGGGTTCTCTACAGCATGAACAACGGCGCGAAGGCTTCGCTCGGCACCTACTCGCAGAGCTTCAGCGGAGGGTCGACGTACCGGGTGTCGCTGGACATGACCGGCTCGACGATCCGGCTGCTGGTTGGCGGAACGCAACGGGTCTCGGTCACAAACACCACAATCACGGCCGCGGGAAGTGCCGGGGTCATCATGGGCTTCGGCGCGTCCACGACAACCGTTGATAACTCCAATGGGATGCACCTGGACAACTTCACGGTGAGTGGGACGCTGGCCGACAGCTGGGGCACCAACACCGGCAGCTACCTCAACGGGCCGACCCTGGGAGTGGCGGGCGCGATCACCGGCGACTCGAACACCGCTGTGACGTTCGACGGCAGCAACGACTACGCGACTGTTGCCCGCCAGATCTCTAACGACTTCTCGATCGAGTTCTGGTTCAAGTCGACCAACGGCAACGGAACGAACCCAGGGTGGTGGCAGGGAAGCGGCCTCGTCGATGCCGAGGGTGCCACCGCTGCCCAGGACTTCGGTATCTCACTGCGATCGGACGGCAGGATCGTTGCCGGGGTCGGCAGCCCGTCGGGTGGGAGCACGTCAGTCGTGTCGTCCACCACCACCGGCGACAACGGAAGCTGGCATCACGTCGTCTTCACCCGAATCATGTCGACAGGCGCGATGACGCTGTATGTCGACGGCGCCTCGGCCGGAACGGCGTTAGGAAGCACTACTTCCCTGACCAGTGCGACAAACATCGACTTCGGACGCATCCTGACCGGCCCCCGCTACTTCTCGGGCACCCTGGATGAGGTCGCCGTCTACAACACGGTGCTCTCCGCGGCTACGGTGACGGACCACAACAACGCCGGAAGGTAACCCTGTGGACGGCCGCCGTAGACCCCCGACAGCAGCGAGCCCCGACTGGCACCCGGTCGGGGCTCGTCCGCATTCGGACTAGCGGTTCACAAACGTCTCAGCTGACGCCGGGGCAACCCTGGATGGCCTTGCCCAACGCGGCGGCTTCATCCGACGTCATCTCGACGACCAAGCGACCACCGCCCTCGATCGGCATGCGCAGCACGATGCCGCGGCCTTCCTTGGTGACCTCAAGCGGCCCGTCTCCGGTCCTCGGCTTCATCGCCGCCATGGGTATCCCTCTTCCGTTGCTTGCCTGGAGTCCTTCACATAGGGGCGCGCGCGGCCCAAGACCTCCGGTGCACACTCTCTGCTCACCATTATCGTGCCAACGTCCCCCAGTAGGAAATCTGGGTCAAACACTGCTGCGACACTACTGCCGTTGGCACGAGAGTTCATGGACGGCTGCCTGCGCGCAGACGTCACGAAAAGGAGCTGACCGCACATGGCAGAGCACGAGATCGCGCCCGAGGCACAGAGCTCGACAGCACCGGCTGGAGCCGTGCTGCTCGACCTCACCGACGACGTGGCGACGGTGACCTTGAACCGTCCCGAGGCGATGAACGCCCTGGACATCGCCACCAAGAACGTCCTGCTCGCGACCCTGCGACGGGTGGCTGAGGACCCAGCCGTCCGCTGTGTCGTGCTGACCGGCACCGGGCGCGCCTTCTGCGTGGGCCAGGACCTGCGAGAGCACATCGATCTGCTGTCCGCCCGCGACGAGTCCCTGTGGTCGACGGTGCCGGAGCACTACAACCCCATCGTCGAGCTGCTCTCGACGATGAACAAGCCCGTCATCGCTGCGATCAACGGCGTTGCCGCCGGCGCGGGTGCGTCCTTCGCGTTCGCCGCCGACCTGCGCATCATCGTCGACACAGGCGGTTTCAACATGGCCTTCGCCGGTATCGCTTTGTCGTGCGACTCGGGAGCGAGCTGGACCCTGCCGCGGCTGATCGGCACAGCCAAGGCCAAGGAGCTGCTGATGTTCCCGCGCGCCGTCCCTGCGGCGGAGGCGCTCGAGCTGGGCATGGTCAACCGCGTGGTCAGCGAGGCGGAGCTCCCTGCCGTCGCCGGCGAGCTTGCCCGGACCCTGGCTGCAGGCCCGACCCTGGCCTACGGCTCCATCCGGCGCTCGGTCGCCTTCTCCGCAGGTCACCCGTTGAGTGAGTCCCTCGCCCAGGAAGCCGAGCAGATGGCTCTTACCGGCGGTAGTCAGGACCACGCCGCTGCGGTGGCGGCCTTCCTCGCCAAGGAGAAACCGGCCTTCCAGGGCCGCTGAAGAACCGTCTGCCCGATCAGGAGACGCGGCGCACCAGCGTGTAGCCGCCCTCGGCATGGACCAGAACGTACGTCTTGCCGGGGTGCAGGATCGCGCCGTACTTCACCGGATCAGCCATCGCCGGGTTCTGGGCTGTGTTGGCGATCAGGACGAACTGCGGTACCAGCGGTGCGGCATTGCCGACGAAGAACACCCGGGTTCGGTTCGTCAGCCTGGAAATCAGGCCGAGGTCGGTCTCGACGGTCGCGCCGTCGGGAATCTTCGACAAGACCCGCTCGGCAGCTTGGGCACGAGGACTGGGCTGGTAGGTCGCGGGATTGACCAGGTCCTTGAACGGATAGCGCGTGCAGAGAAACACCCCCACGAGCAAAGCCAGCGTCGGAGCCGCGCCGGCGTACAGGCGCAACGGTCTCCAGCTGTCGCGCCGGGCTCGCACCACACCGTCGACCAGGGCGGCGAACACGATCGGCATCAGCACCAGGTCGTAGTGGAAGGACTGTCCCCACCAGTTCTCGTTCGTCGAGAGGAAGCGCCAGCACATCGTCGGCACCACCAGGATCAGCAACGGCGACTGCGTGGCCAGGAAGGCCGTCACCGCCAACATCAACAGCACCGTGGTTGCTCCGGGCACGGATGTCGCGACATCAAGAGGCAGAGAGAGAATGCGGTGCATCAGAGAGCCACCGGTTCCCGGCTGTGCGGCCAGCACGGACAAGCGGGAATCATCGCCGTTCACGTTGAAGTGCGGCATCAGAACCGTCAGCGTGAGCGCGAACGAGGCGAGTCCGAAAGCTGCAAGCCCGAAACCCCATCGCCGTGCACCGATCAGCACGAGCACCAGCCCGAGGGCGGCGACGGTCAGTCCGAGGTCCTCCTTCACCAGGACGAGAGGGGCCGCACAGGCCGCCACACGTGCCCAACGACCCGTGAGTAACGCCTCGAGCGCGAACGCCAGCAATGGCACCGCCAGGCACACCTCATGGAAGTCGAAGTCCACCGCCGACTGGACGCCGTAGGACATACCGAACGCCAGGCCGACCGCGACCCCTGACAAGCGGCCCAGGTGGCGCATCCCCGCGCGGGTTATCGGTACGACACCGAGAGCGATCGCCACGGCCTGTCCGACGAGCAGCGTCACGGGGGTCGGGAACAACCGATAGAAGGGCGCGAAGACCGCAATGGCGGGGCTCCAGTGGTCGCCCAGGAAGTTCTGACCGACATCCTTGAGGTCCACGATCGGCGCCTGCAGGTGAGCGTAGTGACGGATCGCCTGCTCGAAGATCCCCAGGTCGAACGACCGTACCGCCAGCCGCTCGAACCGAGCCACGGAGATCGTCGCATAAAGGGCGGCGAAAACCAGCGCCATCGCCCACGGCAGAGCGCGCTCCCACGTCGAGCGAACGGGAGTCACAGCTCCGGTGTCTACGTCCTTGTCGGACGCCCTGCCGATCACCGTCTCGCGCTGGTCCACCAGACAAGTGTCGCTCAGTTCGTCATCGCCCATTACGGCGGGAAGTCCGTCGGAGGGACAAAACGCAGCAGCGCCCAGACCCACCACACCTGTCCCGCCAGGCCCGCGACAACCAGGAACGCGGTCCGCCACCCGATCCAGCGAGGGGGCCGGTCCCGCCAACCGCCGCCGATCAGAACCACAACGAGCGGAAACAATGGGAGGAGATGACGGAACAGGCTGGTCGATGGGGCATCGACCAGGATCAGGTAGCCGGTGTAGGCCAGAGTCCAGGTCCGCAGCTCCGTCCCCAGGCGCGCGGCCCACGGGCCGACCGTCATCGCGACGATGATCGCGAGCCCCAGAGCGACCTTGACCGCGTTCCAGGGCAGGTCGACATACTCCCGCCAGGGCCGCAGGAGCTCAACCGAGCCGCCGACCGACCAGGCACCCATAGTGTCGGTGTACGCCAGCGGCGAACCCACAGCGACCCCGGCGATCGCCGGCCAGAGCAGCCCGGCGGCCCCGCAGGAGCCCAACACCGCCAGCGCCGACCATCCCTGTCGGGCGGTGATCGGATCCTCCTTGCGACGCTTCCAGCGCAGGAACACCGCCACCAGTGCCACGACGGCCAACGGCAACGCCATCGCCCTGGTCAGACCGATCAGCAGCGCCAGTCCAGCGGTCACGATCCAGCGTTCCTTGCTGATGGCCCAGAGGAAGCCACACAGCAGCAGGATCGCCAGGCTCTCGGTGTAGGCGATCTGAAAGGACGGCGACACGGGGCAGGCGGCGTAGACCGAGACGGCAGCCAGCGCCACCTTCGGCCCCACCCTGTCACGAAGCAACAGACCCATCGTCACGGCGGCGCCGAAGCCCAGAACCAGCGCCAGCGTCGGGCCCACGAACGGGAACCCCAGCCCTGTCAACGCCATCAGCCCCCGGGCCATCATCGGGAAGGCGGGGTAGAAGCCCCACGCGTTCTGCTGTACCGCGCCGGTGACCGCATCGATCGGCAGTGCTGGCGGATAGCCGACCTCGGCGATCTGGCGGTACCAGAAGCCATCCCAGAGCACCGTCATCGAAACGTAGTTCGGGTGGGGGCCGGTCCAGTCCACCGGCGCCTGGTAGTGGGAGACGATGGCCAGGAGCACTGCCGAGAAGGTGCGACAGAGCGCCCATACCGCGAGCACCCGGAGCACGAAAGTACGCCTCATCGCCCGCCCCTGTGGCAGCCGGCCAGATGATCGTTCACAAGCCCGCAGGCCTGCATCCCGGCATACGCCGTGGTGGGCCCAACGAAGACAAAACCGTTGCGCTTCAACGTCTTTGCCAGCTCAATGGACTCTGCGGTGGTCGCAGGAACATCAGCAGGAGTGCGCGGTTGACGGTGCCCGGCCGGCGCGAAGGACCAGAACAGCTCATCGAGCCCACCGTACTCACGCAGCCGAACCACGGCCTGGGCGTTGGTGACAGCGGCCCTGATCTTCGCCCGGTTGCGCACGATGGAGGTATCGGCCATCAGCCGTTCGATGTCGGCCTCACCGAAGGCTGCAACAGCCTCGGCATCGAACCCGGCGAAGGCCGCCCGGAAACCCTCGCGCTTGCGCAGGATCGTCAGCCATGACAGTCCAGACTGGAAGGCCTCGAGAGTCAGGCGCTCATACAGCCAGGCCTCACCGTGAACCGCGACACCCCACTCGTCGTCGTGATAGGTCATGTATTCGTCGGTGCCGGCGGCCCACCAGCAGCGTGCCACACCATTCTCGTCGACCACGATGCCTGCGGCGCTCACCATCGCCCTGAGTCATTCTGTCCTGAGTCATCGCACGCTGAGGCGCCCACGGCTTCGGCGGCCATGGCGTCGACCACTCTGACGAACAACGCCCTGTTGAAGCGGTCGCGCTCGATAGCAGAAGTCCCCATCGCCTGGTCGTTACTCCTGTGGCTCGCTGCTGACGTCGTGCGAGTCGCCAGCCGCAGCCGACGAGGCACCCGTGACGGACAAGGAAGCGACCTCCGACTCGAGCTCGCGCAAACGTGCCATCAGGACATCGATCACCTCGTCGACCTGATCCATGCGGTAACCGCGCAGCGCCTGGTCGAAATGCAGTTGCGCCATGCCGTCGGCGGACAGCGGTCCGGCCGGGACGCCGGCGAAGGACTGGCTTGACGTGGGGTCGGCCATGAAACCACCGATCTTGCCCATCACGGCAGCGGTGGTGAGGCCGATCAGAAGAACGACGATGAGCACCAGGAACAGGATCACGACATGATCGTGTCATGCCTGCCCATGTTCCCCACGGTCGCGACCTCCGTTTGCGCGGCCGAACGTTCGCACCGGGCCAGACGGGCCTGCTGGCAGTCATCAACCGCACGCCCGACTCCTTCTATGACGCGGGCCGCTATCTCGACGACGAGGTCGCCCTCTCCGCCGTTGCGCGCGCCGTGGCGGACGGCGCCGACGCGGTCGATATCGGAGGGGTCAAGGCAGGCCCCGGGCCCGAGGTCAGCGCCGCCGAAGAGCTGCGCAGAGTGGTTCCGTTCATCGCGGCGATCCGTGAGATCTATCCGGATCTGGTGATCAGCGTCGATACCTGGCGGGCCGGCGTTGCCGATGCCGCCTGTGACGCCGGGGCAGATCTGGTCAACGACGCCTGGGCCGGTCACGACCCTGAAGTGGCCGCGGTCGCCGGGGCACACCATGCCGGCTACTTATGCGCCCACACGGGTGACCATCCACCGCGCACAGACCCGCACCGGGTCCGCTACGACGACGTGGTCTCGGCGACGGTCGCAGACCTGAGCCGTCAGGCCGATGCGGCGCTGGCAGCCGGCGTGCGCGAGGACGGTCTGTTGATCGACGCCGCCCAGGACTTCGGCAAGAACACCTACCACTCGCTCCAGGTCACCGGCCAGGTCAGTGCCCTGATCGAGACCGGATGGCCGGTGCTGCTCGCTGTGTCCAACAAGAAGTTCATCGCCGAGACCCTCGGGCTGAACGGCCTCAAGTCCGACCGCATCACGGGCACGATCGCCACGACCGCCATCGGGGTATGGGAAGGCGTGCGGATGGTGCGTGCGCACGATGTCGCCCAGACCCGACAGGTACTGGACATGGTTGCCGGGCTACGCAGCGGTATACCGGCCCTGGCCCGGCGGGCGCTCGCCTAGCGAAGGCCTCGACCTGGCGTACGCCCGTCACTCATGGCGTAGCAACGCAGGTGCTCGATCAATGACGGACTTGCGCTATGTGCCTGCTATTCGGGACGTTCGGCAGCAAAGTCGCTGTCCCCGCCGGCGATGATGCGTACGGCCTCGTCGACGTCGTCGGTGACATGCAAGAGGTCGATGTCGGCCGGGGTGATGGTGCCGGTGGCCGCGGCGGTCTGGCGCAGCCATTGCAGCAGACCACCCCAGTACGCCGTGCCGATGAGCACCAGCGGGAAGGAGGTCACCTTGCGGGTCTGCACCAGCGTCACGGCCTCGAAGAGCTCGTCCAGGGTGCCGAAGCCTCCGGGCAGGACGATGAACCCCTGGGCGTACTTCACGAACATGGTCTTGCGGGCGAAGAAGTACCGGAAGTTGACCCCAAGGTCGACATAGCGGTTCAGGCCCTGCTCGAACGGCAGCTCGATGCCGAGCCCGACCGACGTGCCGCCAGCCTCGAGGGCACCCCTGTTGGCGGCCTCCATGGCGCCGGGGCCACCACCGGTGATGACGGCGTAGCCCGCCTCCACCAACGCCCGCCCTACCGCGACACCCAGGGCGTAGTTCGGGTCAAGTGGCTTGGTGCGCGCGGAACCGAACACGCTGACGGCAGGGCCGACCTCGGCGAGAGCGCCGAATCCCTCGACGAACTCACTTTGAATGCGAAGTACCCGCCATGGGTCGGCGTGTAGCCAGTCGGGCGGCCCGGCGTTGTCCAGCAGCCGCTGGTCGGTCGTGGTGGGTGGCACCTGACTGCGACGCAGCGTGACGGGGCCGGTGAGGTAGTCATAGCTCTTCTCGGTCACGACACCAACCTATGCTGACGCTGCAGCAAGCCAGCGCAACAGCGCCGCCTCGGCGTCAACCAGCTGTTGCACCGGGCAGTGTTCCTGATCGTGGTGAGCCCAGTTCGGGTCTCCGGGACCGAAGTTCACCGCTGGGATCGACAGCTCGAAGAACCGGGCTACGTCGGTCCAGCCCTCCTTGGCCTGCACTGGCACCGCCAGCGCCTCAACAAAGGCCTGGGCCGCCGGCAGGTGCAGCCCGGGCCGTGCGCCGTCCGCGATGTCGGTGAGCTCCACGTCATACCCCTCGAACAGCTCGCTCACGTGCGCCAGGGCCTGTGTGCCCGACTTGTTAGGGGCGAAGCGGTAGTTGACCGTGACCACGCACTCGTCGGGGATGACGTTGCCGGCGACCCCGCCCCGGATGCCGACCGCGCTGAGCGCCTCGCGGTACTCGAGCCCGTCGACCTCTATGGTCTGCGGCTCATATGCCACCAACCGGCCCAAGATGGTCATCGCCTCATGGATTGCGTTGTGGCCGTTCCAAGGCCGCGCCGAGTGCGCAGCCTTGCCCTTGGCGGTGACGTCGACCCGCAGGGTGCCCTTGCAGCCGCCCTCGATGATGCCGTCGGTCGGCTCGAGCAGCACCGCGAAGTCGGCGTGCAGCAGCTCCGGATTGTTGCGCCCCACCCGAGCCAGGCCGTTGCGATCGTTCTCGATCTCTTCACAGTCGTAGAACACGTAGGTCACGTCACGGTTCGGCTCGGACAGCGACGCCGCGAGGCGCAGCGCAACGGCCACCCCTCCCTTCATGTCACAGGTGCCGCGACCGACCAGGTTGTCGCCCTCACGGCGCGTCGGAAGGTTCGGCGGGTCGGTCGGCGGGACCGTGTCGATATGACCGGCCAGCACGACCCGCTCGCTGAGCCCCAGGTTCGTGCGGGCGATGACGGCGTGCCCGTCACGGGTCACCTGCAGATGCCGCAGCGGGCGCAGCGCGGCCTCGATGGCGTCGGCGATCCGCTCTTCGTTGCCGCTGACAGACTCGATGTCGCACAGCCTTGCTGTCAGGGTGACGACATCGGTTCCCAGATCGAGACGAGGTGTGGCTGACTTGATGGAAGACATGACAGGCAGGGTATCCGGCGGGGGTCAGCGCCCTTGGGAGCCTCGCCTAGGCTTGTGCCCATGACGAGCGAACGCAGCGCGTGGGGATACGGACTGGCCACGGTGACCACGGGCGGGCAGGTCCTCGATACGTGGTTCCCCTCTCCGGCACTCGGACCCGCTGAGACCGAGGACCCCTACGGTCCCCCGGCCGAGCTCGCTGCGGCCGCCAAGGATGACCCTCGCCGCGGCGTGCGTGCCCAGGTGGTCTATGTCGCAATCGACCTCGACGCGCCACCCGCCGACCCCTCAGACGCCTATCTGCGCCTGCACGTGCTCTCGCACCGCCTCGTGCGGCCCAACACGATCAATCTGGACGGCATCTTCGGCGTGCTCAACAACGTCGTGTGGACCAACGAGGGCCCCTGCCCGGTCGAGGACTTCGAGCACACCCGCCTGCGGCTGCGCGACTCCGGTCCCGTCCAGGTCTTCAGCGTCGACAAGTTCCCCCGAATGACCGACTACGTGGTGCCGAGCGGGGTCCGCATCGCCGACGCCGCCCGGGTGCGACTGGGTGCTCACCTGGCCGAGGGCACCACAGTGATGCACGAAGGCTTCGTCAACTTCAACGCCGGGACCCTGGGGACCTCCATGGTCGAGGGCCGCATCGTGGCAGGGGTCGTGGTCGGCAACGGCTCGGACATCGGGGGCGGAGCCTCAATCATGGGAACGCTGTCCGGAGGTGGCACCGACCGCATCAGCATCGGCGAACGCTGCCTGCTGGGCGCCGAGTCAGGGATCGGTATCTCGCTCGGTGACGACTGCATCGTGGAGGCCGGGCTCTACGTCACGGCCGGCACCAAGGTGACGCTGCAGGACGGACGAGTGGTCAAGGCCAGGGAGCTCTCCGGAAGCTCCGGGATGCTGTTCATCCGTAACTCGGTCACTGGCACCGTCGAGGCCCGCTCACGCTCCGGTGCGGGTATCTCCTTGAACTCAGCCCTGCATGCCAACCACTGAGCGTCGGATCCCCCGCGGGTCGATCAGCCGCGGTCGACGTCGACGGCGTTGGGTCGGCCGGATCGTGTTGCCGGTCATCATCATGATGGTGGGCGGCGCCGGCTACCTGGCCTACACCTCGTTCAGGACGAACTTCGGTGAGCCGTCATGTCGCGCCACGGCACTTGGACGCAGCGCCACGTTCACCCCTGAGCAGACCGCCAACGCGGCCACCATCACCGCCATAGCCCTCAAGCGCGGCCTCCCCGCGCGTGCCGCCACGATCGCCAACGCGACAGCGATCGTGGAGTCCAAGCTACGCAACGTCAGGTTCGGCGACCGCGACTCGCTCGGGTTGTTCCAGCAGCGCCCGAGCCAGGGATGGGGCACCGCGGCACAGATCCTTGACCCCGTCCATGCGACCAACAAGTTCTACGACGCCCTGATCAAGGTCGACGGCTATCAGTCCATGGCCATCACCAAGGTGGCCCAGGATGTCCAGCACAGCGGGTTCCCGCAGGCCTACGCGGACCACGAGGAGGAGGGGCGCATCCTCGCCTCGACCCTGGCCGGCCACTCTCCTGGCGGCATCGGCTGCCGACTGAACGCCGCCAAGGCCAGCGCTCCCGCGGCGAGCATCGCCGCACACCTCACCGCCGAGCTGGGCGTGCCCGCCACCGTGGAGGGTGAAGATGTCCATGCGACCGGCCGTGACGCCCGGGAGGCCTGGGCTGCGGGTTCCTGGGCTGTGGCCCACGCCGAAGCCGATGGCATCACCTCCATCACCGTTGGCAACCGCGCCTGGACCCGAGCGCGAGGTGAAGAGGCGTGGTCGTGGCACGCTGCCACCAAGCCCGTTGCCCCGACCTCGGTGACGATTACCCGCCGTTGAGCGTTGGAAACACGTAAGGTTCTGTGGCGTCAGTTCTTAGTCGCCTGAACACCCTCTGCTCTTCGGAGCACCACAGGAGTACTTTCCTTGCCCCTCACGTCACTGCGATTCCTGGCGTTGTGCATCGGCCTGGCCATCGCCATCCCCGTGGCGCTGCTCATCCTGTGGCGGCGAGCACCCAGAAGCTCCCGGTGGGCAATTCCAGTGTTCCTCGTCGGTGTCCTGTCCGCGCAGGCAACGGCAGTCGCTGCTGTGGCCGTCAGCGTCAACCGGGACTACGGCTTCTACCCCACGTGGTCATCGTTGTGGGGCACCCCGGTGGCGCCACCCGTTATTCGGGCCGGGGCGCGTCTGGGGCTGAACGCCCTGGTGGGCACACGTCGAAAGATCCCTCCGTTGACCTCCGGGCCGGCGTCCGACATTGGACGCTACGAGCGAATCACCCTCAACGGCACACAATCGGGCATCTCGCAGACCGTGATTACCTGGCTGCCGCCGCAGTATTACGACCGTCGGTACGCCAATACCCGCTTCCCTGTCGTGATGGTGCTCGGCGGCGCTGAAGTACGCATCCCGACTGTCGTCGACAGGCTCAACTTCGCCACGACCGCAAGCCGGGAGATCCGCAGCGGCCGGGTGGCACCCTTCGTCGCGGTGTTCCCCGAGATGAACGTGGCAATGCCCGTGGAGACCGAGTGCACCGACTACCCCGGGGGCCCACAGGCCTTCACCTGGCTCAACCAGGACGTCAGGAACTGGGCCACCTCAACACTGCGCGTCCACCAGGATGGCCGGCGCTGGAGCGTGATGGGCTGGTCCACCGGCGGCTACTGCGCCGCGCTGCTGCACCTGCGCGAACCCGCACGCTTCGGCGCCGCTGCTTCCGTGGAGGGCTACTACACCCCCGGACCGGGCCCGAGCACCGGCAACCTGGGTCAGCTCCTGAAGGAGAACCCGACCCTGGCCCAGGAGAGCTCTCCCACGTGGCTGATCGAGCACCGCCCACCGGCGCGGGTCCACCTGCTCGTCATGAGCTCGAACACGGACCCGCAGTCGTATCCGCAGGCGCAGCAGTTCTTGAAGCGGGAGCGGAACGTGCCCGGCGTACAGCGCTATATCGTTCAGAACGTGGGACATTCACTGGACGGCTACGCAGCGGTCCTGCCACCGATCCTGGACTGGCTGGCGGCCGTGGCTGACCTGTGAACGTAGACGCGCGAACGTAGACGCGTGGAGGCAGTCAAAGCGCCCGGCACATCCGCATGGGGATGTGCCGGGCGCTCTGGTGCGCTGTGCGATGTTGGGTCAGCGCCTGCTGACGTGAACGTACTTGCGCTCGAGGGGTCCCACGTAGAGCTGACGTGGCCGGGCGATCTTGAGCTCGGGGTCCTCGATCATCTCGCGCCACTGGGCGATCCAGCCCGGCAGCCGCCCGAGGGCGAACAACACGGTGAACATCTTGGGGGGGAAGCCCAACGCCCGGTAGATCAGCCCGGTGTAGAAGTCGACGTTCGGGTACAGCTTGCGCTCGATGAAATACTCGTCCGAGAGCGCCACCTGCTCAAGCCTGAAGGCGATGTCGAGCAGCTCGTCGCGCTGGCCGAGGCTCTCCAGGAGCTGGTCGGCGGTCTTCTTGATGATGGCCGCGCGCGGGTCGTAGTTCTTGTAGACCCGGTGCCCGAAGCCCATGAGCTTGGCGCCGCCCTCTTTGTTCTTGACCTTGCGGACGAACTCGTTGACGTCGCCACCGTCGGCCTTGATCTGCTCGAGCATGTCGAGGACCGCCTGGTTGGCGCCCCCGTGCAGGGGCCCGAACAGCGCATTGATGCCGGCCGAGACGGAAGCAAACAAGTTGGCGTGCGAGGAGCCAACCATGCGCACCGTCGACGTGGAGCAGTTTTGCTCGTGGTCGGCGTGCAGAATCAGCAGCTGGTCGAGCGCCTTGACCTTGATCGGGTCGAGGTCGTACGGCTCGGCCGGGAAGCCGAAGGTCATCCGCATGAAGTTCTCCACCAGCGACAGGGAGTTGTCCGGGTAGAGGAACGGCTGGCCCATGCTCTTCTTGTAGGCGTAGGCCGCGATGGTCGGCAGCTTGGCCATCAGGCGCACCGTCGACAGATCGACCTGCTCGGCGTCGAACGGGTCCAGACTGTCCTGGTAGAAGGTCGAGAGCGCCGAGACCGCCGAGGACAGCACCGGCATCGGGTGTGCGTCCCGGGGGAAGCCGCCGAAGAAGCTCCGCAGGTCCTCGTGCAGCAGCGTGTGCTTGCGGATCCGGGCGTCGAAGTCGGCCAGCTCATCGGCGGTCGGAAGCTCACCGTAGATGAGGAGGTGAGAGGTCTCCAGGAAGGTGGAGTTCTCGGCCAGCTGCTCGATCGGGTAGCCGCGGTAGCGAAGGATGCCGGCGTCACCGTCGATGTAGGTGATCGCCGAGCGGCAGGATGCTGTGTTGACGAAGCCCGGGTCGAGAGTGACGCGACCGGTCTCCTTCAGTAACGTCGAGATGTCGTACGCGTCACTGCCCTCTGTGGCCTGGAGCAGCGGGCATTTCAGTTCCTTGTCGCCGGTAAGCAGGATCGCGTCGGCTGTGTCGATACTCATAAAGTATTTGACCTCCTTGTATCCCGGCTCCATTGCCGGGTCATGCATCTTCTGTCACGCTACTCCAGCACGACGCGGGGCGGGAATCCACGCTACTCCAGCACGACGCGGGGCGGGAATCGAAGTCACGTCCCGGAGACCTTCAGCCGCCCTGCCCATGGTGGACCAGACGCCTCGCCGCAGCATTGACGCGTTCGTCGGTGGCAGTCAGAGCGATGCGCACATAGCGCCCACCCGCCGCGCCGTAGAAGCTGCCCGGCGCCACGAGGATGCCCAGGTCGGCCATCTCGGAAACCAGCGACCAGTCGGGTCCAACCTGCGTGTCCGTGGCAGCGTCGCCGCCGCCGTCTGCATCGCGTCCATCCCTCGTGGTCCACAGGTACAAGCCCGCTTCCGAGTGCTCAATTCGGTATCCGGCGTTCTCGAGGGCGGTCCTGAGATGCCCGCGCCGTATGCCATAGCGCACCCTCTGTTGCGCCACATGGGTGTCGTCCGCGAGGGCTGCGATCATCGCCTGCTGAACCGGCCAGGGGACCATCATCCCTGCGTGTTTGCGAATCTCGAGAAGCCGGCCGACAAGCACCGGGTCCCCCGCCACGAACGCCGCGCGATACCCGGCCATGTTGCTCTGTTTGCTCAGCGAGTAGACCGCAAGTAGGCCCTCGTGACTTCCATCACACACCTGTGGGTCAAGGATGCTCGGGACGGCCCCCGGAGTGGGGAGCCCTGCTATCCCTGTCCCCGCCGCTGTGCCTTCATCCCGCCAGTCCAGCTCGGCATAGCACTCGTCGCTGGCGACGATCACCCCGTGTTGCCGCGCCCAGCGCACCAGCTTCGCGAGATGCTCGATGCCAAGAACCTGCCCGGTCGGATTGCTGGGGCTGTTGACCCATAACAGCCTTGGCGTCGTCCGCCGAGTCAGGGGGCCATCGCCCAAGCTGTCGTCGGTCAGGCTGCGCATCGGCTGCGGCGAGGCGCCCGCGAGTCGTGCGCCCACGTCATACGTCGGATAGGCAAGAGCGGGGAACGCGACGACGTCGCCGGGGCCGGCACCCAGCAACGTTGGCAGCCAGGCCACCAGCTCCTTGCTGCCCACCGTGGGCAGGACCCCGTCCGGGTTCACATCCGGAACGCCCCGACGCCGCGCGAACCACGCCGCCACCGCCTCCCGAAGGGCGGGGGTACCCCACGTCTGCGGGTAGCCGTGGGCATCGGCCGCCGCCATGAGGGCGGCCCTGACAAGATCTGGCGTCGGGTCGACCGGTGTTCCCACCGAGAGGTCGATCAGCCCCCCAACATGAGAACTCGCCCGCTCCTTGTATGGAGCGAGCGAGTCCCATGGAAACTCCGGAAGGCTATCCATCGCGCTGGTCGGAGTCATAGCCCATTGTCGTGCGGACCTGTCGGCCCTACTCCTCGTGCTTCTGCGGCGGCAGTGCAGCGACGAACGGGTGGTCCTTCGGGATCTTGCCGAGCTTGGCGGCGCCGCCGGGGCTACCGAGGTCGTCGAAGAACTCGACGTTGGCCTTGTAGAAGTCCTTCCACTG
>Ga0209745_1000702_pt1 | contig 20330 bp, 16 predicted proteins | sample BarGraNGADG00312_FD_184495 | JGI IMG/M metagenome (GOLD analysis project Ga0209745, IMG submission 184495) | Arctic peat soil microbial communities from Barrow, Alaska - Barrow Graham LP Ref core NGADG0004-312 (SPAdes) (version 2) | ecosystem: Environmental > Terrestrial > Soil > Wetlands > Peat...
ACACTGCCGTCACTGAGCAGTTTCATTTCTATAACAGGCTTAACTTCCTTTAACCTATCTCTCTGCCTCGTTATCCAGCCACTCTTCTGATGTACGAACTGCAGCAACGCATAAACGGGCACGTACCAGGGCGCCCTCACCTGCAGGGTACCGCCGGGCCTGACATATAAAGCTATTGTACGCCGTGACGATCTGACAATATCAATCTCAACCTCCTCAGAGGCAATGGTGACTGTTCTTTTTTTCATGAGGAGTAAGAAAAGACCTTATTTTTCGGATTTGATAATCTGAGGTCTTTCAGATGTGGAAGCTATCTTATATCCTGTTAAGAATCCTGCCTTAGACACCTTCACCAGCTTGTCGAAATCAATGAATTCGAAATCGTCTGTCTCCCTGTGGTAATCTTTGTGCAGCCCGGAAAAGAAGAAAAGTGCCGGTATACCTTTTCGGTAAAAAGGAAAATGATCTGACCCCGAGAAGTGTGAGCCCTTACCTTCATCAATAACGGTGATACCCGATTGTTTACAAGCTGCTATCGCATCATTAAGCAGACCAGGAGTATCACCTCCTGATACTATCTTTATGGTATCGCGGCCCGTGATATCAATCTCGCCGCTGAGTGAGGCACCGGTATCAGTCTCGCGCTTCGATCTGCCTATCATGTCAAAGTTGATGTCGGCTACCGTTTTGTCAAGAGGGAACAGAGGGTTATCGATATAGTAATTGGAACCGTGGAGACCCTCTTCTTCTCCTGTGGTCCACAGGAAGACAATGCTCCTGGGTGGCTTCCTGTTAAGTGAGGTAAATGCGCGGGCTACATTGAGCAGCCCCACACTGCCCGATGCATTGTCGTTGGCGCCGTTAAAAATACTGCCCGAGCTGTTCCTGCCCACATGATCATAGTGAGCAGTATAAATCACACATTCATTTTTGAGGACAGGATCTGATCCTTCTATATAACCAACCACGTTTGAGCTGGTAACAGTGTCTTTGGCTACATTGATGGTTACTTCAGCCTTCAGGTCGGGAATGACAAATGAAACAGGTTTTTTTACCAGGGCTATACTGTCCTGCAATTGCTTCAGGGTGAGATTTGCTTTGCCCAGCATAAGGTCGGCAACTTCCCTGGTGATGACATAAGCATTCAGGTTGAAGGAGAATTGTTTCCTGAAGAGAGGTTTAAGCTGGTATGAGCTGCCCATAGGGATGAGATCTGAAGATATTTCATCTCCCAGGGCAGGATCGCCGACGAAGAAGACGGCTTTAGCCTGCTGGAGCATTGCTAAAGACAGCTTGCGAGCTTCGGCCATCTCACTGATACCATCCTCCGGTGAGGGCAGACCGCTGCCTTTCAGATCCGGAATTCTTGTCATAACAATGACTGTTCTGCCCTTCAGGGAAAGACCTGAGAAATCGTTGTATTTTTCCTCGGTGTTCATATAACCGTAACCTGCAAATACTACATCCGCGGTAAAACTTACACTGTCACCGGGAGCCATAATTGCAGTAATCTGAGAAGAATGGAAAGGGTTGCCTGCTGAATCAGTTATGACGATCATTGATTCTCCGGGTATAGTGGTCACTTTCAGGTAATCAAGAGACTGGAAAAGGTTCTCCTGGCCGGGAAGGGGCTTTAGACCCATTTCAAGTGCGGCGATACTTATATATGCAGCGGCAGAATTATTCCCTTCACTACCCGTTCTGCGTCCTTCAAGGGCGTCCGAAGAGAGATATTTCATGTGTTTCTCAGCCTCATCCCTGGTAATTGATTTCAGAGCTTTGTCCTGGGAGTACGATGATGATGTCACCAGAAAGGCGGCGAGGAAGAAAATTAATTTAGCTTTCATGCGGGTTAATAAATGTAAGTAGTATGCAAAAGTACAAAATTGTCATTTACTCTTCAGTGTAATCACCACTATTTCCGGTGGCATGAATATCCTGAGGGCCATGCCTATTGTCCCCATCCCTGTCGAGACGTAGAGGTATTTATCCTGTTTACTGTAAAGGCCTCTCCAATATTTATGGTAAATTGAAGCAGGAGAGATATAACCTCCCGGCAATGGCAATCCTGCCTGCATTCCATGTGTATGTCCGGCGAGTGTAAGCTGCGGCATCCGGTCGTACTGCCCTGCCACGTCCCAGGCGCCAGGGTCATGAACAAGTAAAATACTTAAGACACTGTCAGGGATCAGGTCAAATGCCTTGTTAAAATTACCGTAACTCATATTAAAATGGTGACCATGGGTGACAATGCCTGCAATGGCTATCTGAGCCCCGTCATGTTCCGTCATCACCGTTGTGTCAGACAGAAGTGAGTATCCTGATGCCATAATCTTTTCTGAAAGCTTTTGCCGGCATTCCTTACCGTAGCTCTTATTATAACCGGGATAGTAAGACCCGTCATCGTGGTTTCCGTATATTGCGTAGGCACCACTGACAGCCCCGGCCTTCCGGAGGATAGTGTCACAACTACCGAACTCCTGCCAGCCAAAGGTGATGAAGTCGCCGGCGTTGACAAGCAGATCAGGTTTCTCGGTATTGATGGCGCTGACAACCTGGTCCAGCCTGCCATAATGCCCGTGCCAGGAAGAGAGATGAAGGTCAGAGATCAGCACGATCTTCATACCGTTAAGCCTGCTGTCAAGCCCGCTGACAGTAATCTCCTGCCTGATAATTCTCGTATCAAAACGCTGTCTGATGAAGCTGTCGATGAAAAGGCACAACAGCACTCCGGAGATGATAATATTTGTCAGCACCAGTCCTCCGAGCTTCCGGTGTAAGATTCTTCCAAGCAGGCGTGTGCCGATGCTTGTCACAAGGTATAATGAACCGATAGTGATGATCAGGGCTGCCAGAGCTCCGAATGCTATGTACCTGAAGGCGTTTGCCGGGTCCGCAAACTCGCCCCGGTATGAAAGCAGCCTGACTATGAAATACAGAAGAATTAAGCTCAGTATTGCTTTAACGGTGAACACCAGCGCCTGCAGTGCTTTGCTGCGGTGCTTCATGTCAGCAACGAGACGCCAGAATATATAAATATCTGTCAGTGACAGAATTACGAAAATCCACATGGGATATATTTGTGACAAAATTAATACTTTAACCCGGTCTCCGGAGCAATACCGTCTTTTTGAGGTATTTTTACAGCATGGTAACTGTCGGACTGATAACAACGCCAGAAGTGCCGTCTCCGGTCACTTACGTTGTCATTGCAACAAGGTATGGCGGAGGATGGCTGTTTGTCAGGCATCGTAAGAGAGGGGGGTATGAACTTCCTGCAGGTCACCCCGACATGGGAGAGGACAGCGTGGAAGCTGCCGTGAGGGAGCTTATGGAGGAAACCGGCGCACTTGACTTTACTCTGGAGCCGGTGACTTATTATTATATAGACACCGGAACGGGTAAAAAATTCGGAAGACTGTTTCTTGCCTCTGTTGAAACCCTTGGTGAGATTACTGACAAGCACGAAATAGAAGGAGTGAAGGTTTTCAGGCGTTTACCGCGAGACCTATCGCTGTCTGAGGTCATGACTTTCCTTTACAGGACGGCAGCCGGGTATATCAGATATACTCAATACTGATCTGCTTGAGCCACTTATCCTCCAGAATACGGGCTATTCTCTTGACCACGGTCCGTCGTATCTCAAGATCCACAGGCAGTGTGGGATCCTGGTGAGCGACATTGATGCGTGTACCTACAATGAAGTTGATCTCATCGCTTTCCATGATCATCTTGACGATTTTGTCTGCCGGCCCCTTGCCGAGCTTCACGCTGTTATTGAAGACTTTGATCAGCTCATTTACTTTCTGCAGGGTAAGGATTCCCTCAGTGACCAGGTCAATGCCTTCCATAAAGCTCTCAGGAGGCAGGTCAGGGTCTTCAAAGACCAGTTCATCAACGATTTTCCTGTTGAGCTCCCTTGCCACAATATCGGCGGTGGTTCCGCCGCAAAGAATCACTTTGCCGTTATAGCCCGTCACCCTGGCTGCCAGCTCCTTGTCCTTCCCTTCATCATAAGGCGGTCCCGAGCAGATAAGCAGCTTTCTCGGCTCCCTGAAATACAGTATGGCACATGAGATATCATCTTTAGCCTCATAATTATCATATTTATAGGCCATAGTCACAATCTTCCCGGCCAGGGCATTAGCAGAGATGGAGGCTTCATTGGAAACAAGTGATGCAGCATACTGCTGTACTGTGTCACGTTCCCATCCAAGAGGCCAGGCATTGCTTCCCATGCCGCTCTGTGCCACTCCGTCAGACAGCAGAATTATCCTGTCTTCCTTGGCAGGATAGAAGCTGCATTTGTGAAGTATTTTACCTGCGTTCCTGCCATTGTCAAGGATCACCTTTTTCCAGTCAGGTTCAAATGGCTGATTACCCCTCAGGATGATGCATCTGGGGTTGTCATACTCAAGTATGTTGGCGCGGCCGTCGCTCTCAATATCAACGATAGTGAAGGTCGCATAGCTTATCTGCCTTACCGAGCATACCGGCAGGGTATTCATTATTATCTCTGCGATGCGGTCAGGCTCCTTATGCTCACGGGTGAAATTGAGCGCCATGGTGGAGGTCAGGGTAGCCAGTATGTTAGCTTTCACTCCGCTCCCCATGCCGTCAGAAAGGACAGTGATGATGCGGTTTTCTTCCCGTACATTGACGGAGAGGAAGACGTCGCCGGAGATGCGCTCACCGTGATGATTACGCTGCTGGCTGTTAACCTCTATGAAGAAATCCCTTTCCATGCCATCATCCCGGTTATTTACCCGGCTCACTTTTTTTCTGCCGGAACGATTCAACAATGGAGTTCAGCATCTTTTCGGTCTCAGAGGCTCCCTCGCCAAGGAGAAAACCAATCTTCTGAACCATGTCAAGATTCTTATCGATCACATCTGACACCCTTGTGATGACCTCCTCACGCTGTACTTCCGGTGAGAAGAGGTCGCGGATGACAGCTCCGGCAATCCTGTTCTGCCTGATCGGGAAAATAGAGATATTGAACATCCTGTCACTGAGCTGCACGTCGCGGCTTATGACTGATTCGTTCTCACGGAGCACGAAAGAGAAAATATTATAAACATTGAAGGGCAGCAGGGTCTTCAGATCGGCACCCCGGAGGCCTGGTATGATATCAGCTATTGTCTTTGCATCTTCGCCAATGATATCCAGAAAACTCTCATTGGAGTGAAGTATCTTAAGGTCATTGTCAACGATAACCACTCCGTTGGGCAGCTTGTTTAGCATGCTGTTCATCGTCTCGGAGGCATCCTGTGCAGTATCTTTCTCACGCATAGCCTGCTCCTCTGAATCTTTCAGTGCTTTCTTGGTCTCCGACAGCTTCTTGTTTGTCTGGCGCAGGGTCTCAATGTACTCCTGTTTATTGCGAAGGTTATAGGTGTGGCACATCTCCGGCACCGCCAGTCCTTTTGCCACAGTAGTGGCAAATTCACGGCATGTACCATAACCGCAGGCATTGCAGTTCAGTTCCTCGGACCGTCTCTCCTTTCCTATGATCTTCATTACCTCATTTACAGCTTCTTCTGAAGGCTCGGGGATCCTCTGGTCATTGGGTGTGAAGGTGCGTGACAGGTCGAGACCTGACCACCGCATCATATCCTGTTCCCATTGTTTTTTATCGAGAGCTTCTACACGCCTTTCTGCATACATCTTAACCAGTGAGCGCCTTCTGAAGCGTTCATCATGTCTTATCATGCCGGGTCCGAGCATGCATCCGTTGCAGAAAAAGAGGTTGAAGTGATGTCGTATGGTATCAATATGGTGGTTGAAATCCTTTATGGCTTCTCTGACATCCTCAGCTCCCGAGGCAGTGATGACATGACTGGAGACGAGGTCACGCTTAATACCGGCAGCCTGCAGGATACCGGCAGGGTAGGGGTATAGTGCACCCCAGTTGCCATAAGGAGGGTCAAACTCTTCCATTCTGACACCTTTCTCCCTGATCTCATTCTCTTCAAAGAGCTTTCTGATCTCGATAAAGGTCAGGACCGCTTCCACCAGTTTTTTGTCCGCGTAAAGGTTTGCCTCAGCCTTTATGTCAATACAGGGGCCGATATATACATTGGCAACTTCATCGCCATAGAGATCACGTGTCACCAGGGCAGAGGCAACCATGGGTGAGACGAGAGGAGCGAGGTTTGATACCAGGGTCGGATGGTATTTCTCGATCATCTCAACTATCGCCGGGCAGTTGGAGGTGATGTAATACTTGCCGCTTGACTCTTCAAAGAGTTTTTTATAAGCGTATGCTACCAGGTCAACGCCAAAGGAGACCTCATGGACATAGTCAAAACCGAGCTTCCTTATCATTCCCACAAACTTCCGGTAGTCTGTGATGTCGTCGAATTCGGCCGCTATGCTCGGAGCTATCAGGGCAGCTGTTTTACGGCCTGACTTAAGCAACTCTTTTACCTTGCCGATAGAATCTCTGTATTCAATAGCTTTTGGTGAGCACGAGAGAAAACAGAGTCCGCATCCTATGCACCTGTCGGCAATGATCACCGGGTGCTTTCTCTCAGGCCTTACCTCGAGAGCATTTACGGGGCACACCCTGACGCAGGAATAAGAGTTGCGGCAGTTATCTTCATTTATGTATATTACCTGACCGGTGCTGTTCATTTTCTTTGCATTAAGGTCATCTGCCCGTCAGAGCCAGTTCTTTTTCCAGGAGTTTTTCTATATCCTGCAGGCCTGTCTGGGCGAAGGTTCTTCCATTAATTATTAAGTGAGGGCCTTCGCTGCAACGGTTCATGCAGCGGGCGCCTTTCAATATTACCTTATCATCAAGGTGGTTTTTTTTCAGGTAGTCTCTGACCACCTGTACCACCTCTCTGTTACCTCTTGAAAAACAAGAGCTTCCGAGGCATAGTTCAATTTGGAACGATTGTATCAACAGTAGTCATTTAAGTCACATCCTCTCAAAAGTACAATATTTTTTATTCGCTTCAATAATGCAGCATTGTAATTCAGTTATTAATTGTTAATAAAATAACAATGTTTTTGAAATAACAACAAAAATAGATAATTTTGTGCTAATCTGAATAGGAGCAATGGTTTTAAAATGAGAAAGATTGAAGATATTCTCAAACAGTACAGGGCGGGCAGTCACGAAAACCTGATACCTATACTGCAGGAAGTGCAGGCTGAAGAAGGCTATCTCTCCGAAAATGCCATAGTGCAGATAGGACGTTTCCTGGAAATGTCTACCACAAAGATCTATGGACTGGCAACCTTTTATGACCGGTTCAGGTTTACTCCCTCAGGCAGGGTTCACCTGAGGATCTGCGACGGTACTACCTGTTTCATTAACGGCTCGGAGAAAGTCATCAATGCCATAAGGGACAATCTCGGTATCGAACCGGGGCAGACAACACGCGATGGCAGGTTCAGCTATGAGCTGACCACATGTATGGGCGGATGCAATGAAGGCCCTGTACTAAGCGTGGGTGATAAATATCACGTTCATGTCAAGCCGGAGGAAATACCTGAAATGATAACAAAATTCAAAGCACTGGCTGATCTGAAATGAAAGGGAAAGAAACAAACGAGCTCATGACCTTCCTGACGGAGGAGGTTCTCAAACATGGCTCTGACACCTTACCTGCGGCCACCGGGAAACGGCTGGCAGAGATCCGTCGCGAAAAGCCCTCCGTCCCGGTCATCTATATTTCGTCAGGCTCCGCTTCTATCATAGCCGGCAGTGAGCAGAGCGCTGCTGCCGCTGATCTGTATCTCAGGGATATGGGTATCACCGGCCTTATAGTCAGGACTGCCTGTCATGGCCCGGCAGTCTTTGAACCAATGGTATGTATTCACCTCCCGGGGAAAAACAAACTTATATTCAGAAACATAACCGAGGATAAGATGGAAACCACCCTCAATGGTGTTTTCCATAACGATATGCCCGAGGAGGACCTTGTCGCTCAGTCCGGCTCAACAGGTTTTGAAGCCTGGCATGACATTCCGTTCATTGAGGACATCCCGTTCTTCAGGATGCAGAAACGGGTTATTCTGGACAACTGTGGCTGTTATGACCCTGAGAGTATTGAGGAATATATAGCACGAGGAGGATACAGGGCTTTTCTCAAGACGATACGTAACTACACTCACCTGGAGGTCTGTGACCTCATTGAGCGCAGCGGGCTGAGAGGACGCAGCGGCGGCGGGTTCACCACAGGGCTGAAGTGGAAGTATGCTCTTAACTCGCCATCTGACAACAGGTATCTCATCTGCAATGCCAAGGAGAGTGATCCCGGCTCTTATGCTGACAGGTCGGTGCTTGAGGGTGACCCGCACAGGCTTATAGAAGGAATATGTATAGCCTCCTATGCCATCGGAGCTTCAAGCGCTGTGATCTTCCTGAAGACCGGATCGCCTCATCCACTTGCACACCTGAAGAACGCTCTTGAAGCGGCACGCGATTTCGGCATCATAGGCCATGATATTCTCTCAAGCGGTTTCAATCTTGATATTGTGATCAGGGAGGAGGCCGGAGCTTTTGTCTGCGGAGAAGAGACAGCCCTTATAGGCAGCCTCGAAGGCAAACGCGGAATGCCGGAGCTAAAACCCCCTTATCCCACTTCCCACGGGCTCTTCGGCAAGCCAACGGTCATAAACAACGTCGAGACACTGATGAATGTCCCGCTCATCATGGCCCGCGGACCGGAGTGGTTCCGTACCATGGGAACTGCAGGAAGCAAGGGCACTAAGCTCTTCTCCCTGGGCGGAAGGGGACGGTATACAGGGCTGATAGAGGTTGAGATGGGAACCACATTCAGGACCATTGTGGAGGGTATCTCTGACGGTATAAAGGACGGACGCGCTTTTAAAGCCCTTCAGATTGGCGGACCGTCAGGGACCTTCATCACAGAGAAGAACCTGGACCTGCAGGTCGATTTTGACCTTCTCAGGGAGCAGGGAATCGCCATGGGGTCGGGCGGCCTGATTATCATTGACGAAACGACCTGCATGGTCGACTTCGTGAGGTACTATATGGAGTTCATCCACAAGGAGAGCTGCGGAAAGTGCATCCCATGCCGTGAGGGTACGGGGCGAATGCTTGAGATACTTGAAAATATTATCCGCAAGCCCCACAGCGAAGATTCCAATGCCACTCTTGAGAGGTTCAAGGGCGTGATGCAGCTGGAGATAATCGCCTCCGTGATGAAAGATACTTCCTTGTGCGGGCTGGGCCAGACGGCTCCCAATCCTTTCACCAGTGCCCTGAGCAATTACCGCGAAGAATTCGAGGAGCATATCTTTGACCGGCGCTGCCGTGCCAATGTCTGCCGCGGGCTCAGGACATTCAGCATTGATGTGGATAAATGTACCGGGTGCACCGTATGTGCAGCGAAATGTCCTGTCAATGCCATTTACGGTACACGGCTGCAACCTTTCTTTGTCGTTGACGATAAATGTATAGGTTGTGGCATATGTTATGATGTATGTAAGTTCAGTGCTGTCACAGTCAGGTAAGCCATGCAGTTCACCATAGAAGTAAACAACAAGAGCATCAGGGCGGAGAAGGGAGAGACCATCCTTTCGGCACTCAACCGCAACGGGATCATGATACCCACTCTCTGCCGCATGCAGGAATTCACTCCTACCGGCGCGTGCCGTATGTGTGTGGTCGAGGTGGAAGGCCGCGACCGGCTGGTGACAGCCTGTTCCGCCCCTGTGGAGGAGTGGATGAAGATACAGACTCACTCACCCCGTGTCATCAGGGCAAGAAAAACGATCGTGGAGCTTCTTCTTTCGAACCATCCTGACGACTGCCTTTACTGTGACCGCAACCTCGATTGTGAGTTGCAGAAGCTGTCAGATCAGATGCAGATCAGGGAACGGCGCATACACGGCAGCAAGATCAAGCCGCGCCGTGACCAGTCGAGCCCGGCAATAGTAAGAGAGCTCTCAAAGTGCATACTCTGCGGCCGTTGCGTAAGGGTATGCGAGGAGGTTGTCACGGCAACATCAATAGACTTTATCGGCAGAGGCCGCGATACACATGTGGGTCCGGCCATGGACCGCGATCTGAATTTCTCAAGCTGCATACACTGCGGCCAGTGCGTCCTAGTATGTCCTACGGGCGCCCTGCATGAAAAACATTACCTCTCCGAGGTGCAGGAACAGCTGAGCAAGAGCGATGTCATACGGGTGATACAGTATTCGCCCCTGGTGCCTTATGCCCTCGCTGAGGAGCTGGGCGTTAAGTACCATCGTGATTTTGACAGGCTGCTTAATGCCGCCCTCAGAAAGACAGGATTTGAAAAAGTATTTCTCTCAGGAACAGGTACTGATATACTGATAACAGAACTCACTGATGCTGTCATTGCGGCAAAGACCGCAAAATCAGATAAGCCGCTTGTAATCTCGGCATGCCCGGCATGGGTCAAGTACTGCGAACAGTTCTTCCCTGATTTCCTGCCATTGCTCTCAACACTCAAGACTCCCCAGCAGATAACAGGCGCCATTATAAAATCAGTTGTCCCTGTAAGCGGTGAAAAATCACGCGTTTATACCGTTTCCGTTACCCCATGCACCGCGATGAAGTTTGAAGCTCGCCGCGACAGTATGACCAGGAAAGGAATAAGCGATATTGATACCGTACTTACTGTCAGGGAACTGGCGAGACTGATCATTCTTTACGGCATCGATATTACAAACATTGATCCTGAGCCGGCTGATGAACCCATGTCACTGCGCAGCTCCTCAGCGCTCCTGGCGGAGACTGTCGGAGGCATGTCAGAAGCTGTCATCCGTTCACTTGTCGTAAGAGCCGGAGAGAAAGAAGCTGACAGGCATGCGATAAAAAAGCTGCGAACAGGCGGCTCATTCAGGCAGATGACAATTACTACAGGCGGTGCAAGCTATTCAGTGGCAGTGGTTGACGGTCTGAAGGGCTTTGAGAAGCTGAGGCAGATGGTTGACGGCGGAACGTTTTATGACCTTGTCGAGGTGATGGCTTGTCCCGGAGGGTGTGTCAACGGAGGAGGAATGGTACCTGCAGGATCAAAAGATGCAGTTCGTCAACGCTCCAGGTTTATTTTTCAGACAGATGAGCAGGAGGCAGTAAGAGGCCCCGAAAATTCCGCTTCAGTAGCTGAACTGAATGACAAGGTTTTTAAACAATGCGCTGAACTGGCCGACAGTAATCTGTTCCATACCCATTTCGCCAAAAGAGATGTTTTGCTATAAGCACAGGAGACTATGCTTGTTTATACCATAAAAGAACTATGCCGGACCTGTTACACATGTGTAAGGGAGTGCCCGGCACGCGCTATCCGGATTGTCGGCGGACAGGCAGAGGTTATCGATGAAAGGTGTGTCGCCTGCGGTAACTGTACGAAGGTATGCAGCCAGGGTGCCAAGGTCTTTACCAATACGGTTGACCTTGTCAGGAAATTAATTGAAAAGGGCGGCAAGGTGGCTGCAATGGTAGCCCCAAGCTTCCCGGCCGAGTTTCATGATGTGACAGATCACAGAAAGATAGTGAGCATGATAAGGGCTCTGGGCTTCAACTATGTCTCAGAGGTCTCCTTCGGTGCCGATCTTGTGGCTCACCGGTACTATAACCTGGTCAGCGACACTCATGTGAAAAACTATATCTCGTCGGACTGCCCGGCCATTGTTACCTTCATCAGGTTCTATCATCCTGATCTCACTCACAACCTAATTCCTGTTGTCTCTCCGATGGTGGCAATGACAAGGGTGATGCGACAGAAATACGGAGACGATCTGCCGGTTGTCTTCATCGGGCCGTGCGTTGCAAAGAAAGCGGAGAATGCTGAGGTTGATGTGGCAATCACGTTTCTTGAGCTCAGGGAGATGCTTGATGCGGCAGGCATAAAGCCCGAAAATGTTGTGCCTTCGGAGTTTGATCCGCCCCTCGGAGGCCGCGGTGCTATCTTCCCGGTGACGAGGGGTCTTCTTCAGACCGCCGGTGCCAATGATGATGCCATTAGCGGAAATATTATTGCTGCGGAAGGAAGGATTGACTTTCAGGAGGCTATAAAGGAATTCGAGGAGGGTATGATAGGCGACCAGCACCTTGAGCTGCTCTGCTGCGAGGGTTGCATTATGGGTCCGGGCATGAGCAAGGGCGGTAAACAGTATAACAGGAGAGCCCTGGTGAGCAACTATGCTCAGAAGAAAATGGCCGGCCTGGATATGGAAGAGTGGCGGAAGGAGCTTGAAATATACGACAAACTTGATCTATCTGCCAGTTTCAGGGCGGAAGATAAGCGCCGGATGACGGCCGAAGATGAAGAGGTGCAAAAGGTGTTCACTTCGATGGGTAAGCTTACGGCAAAAGATCATCTGAACTGCGGTGCCTGCGGGTATGACACCTGCTATGACCATGCCATTGCTATTGTCAGAGGATTTGCTGAGGAGGAGATGTGCCTGCCGTATTCAATAGAAAAGCTGCACAAATCAGTCAGGGAACTTGCACTTTCAAATGCCAAGCTCACAACAATGCAGAACGCCCTTAAGCAGTCTGAGAAACTGGCTCACATGGGTCAGCTCTCCGCCGGCATTGCTCATGAGCTTAACAACCCCCTCGGAGTGGTTATCATGTACAGTAATATCCTGCTTGATGAAACCGGTTCAGAGGATCCGGTCAGACAGGACCTGCAGCTTATTGTAGAACAAGCCGCAAGGTGCAAAAAGATCGTTGCAGGACTACTTAACTTTGCCAGAAAGAACCAGGTGAACCACCAGGAACTGGATATAAGAAAACTGACTGAACAAAGTGTGGCCGGTGTCGTGTTCCCGGACAATGTAAAGGCAGTGATCACTGACCGGACAACCAATCCTGATGCTGCGATCGACTCCGAGCAGATGACGCAGGTGCTGACCAACCTGTTCAAGAATGCTATTGATGCCATGCCAGACGGAGGAACGCTCGAGATATACCTTGAGGATACAGTAAGTGATGTCATAATAAACGTATCTGACACCGGTACCGGCATAAAGGAGGAGGATAAGGGTAAAATCTTCGAACCCTTCTATACTACCAAGGGCCTTGGGAAGGGAACAGGCCTGGGTCTGGCAACGTCTTACGGCATTGTGAAGATGCATAAAGGACAGATCACCGTTGAGACCAATGCTGATCCGTCCAGGGGACCTACCGGGACAAAATTCAGGATCATCCTCCCGAGAAGACCTGAATAAATATGTGATTGAATAATGAACTTCCTGTAACAGGATATAATAAAAGTTAAAGCATGAATAAAAAAGTTTATACTGTTCTGGTTGCGGATGATGACCCTGATTACCTTTTCCAGGTAGCCTTTTACCTTCGCAACTGTGGTTATGAGGTCGTGGCGGTTGAGAGCCAGGCTGAAGCGGAACAGGTTATCACAAAGATGAAGCCTGACCTGGCTGTCTTTGACCTGATGATGGAAAGTGACGACAGCGGTTTCATCCTGTGCTACAAGCTGAAACGCAGGTATCCTGATGTGCCTGTGATCCTTGCCACTGCCGTGGCACGTGAAACGGGCATCACATTCGGGCTCAACAGTGATCAGGACCGCGACTGGATCAGGGCTGATCTCTATCTTGAAAAAGGTGTCAGACCTGAACAACTTGACCAGGAAATAAAAAAATTGCTGAAGATATAATATGGCACAGCTGAAAGTTCTTGTTGTCGATGATGAGCCTGGCATAAGGTCAGGTGTTGCAAGGATACTGCGCAACTTTAATGTTACATATCCATTTATGGATGAGGACTATACATATGATGTCCTCGAAGCTGCCACAGGCGAGGAGGGCATTGAGATTATTGACAGGGAAAAGCCCGATATACTTTTGCTTGACAATAAGCTGCCGGGTATACAGGGTGTAGAAGTACTGGAGTATGTCAGAAAAAAGAACTATGACATCGTTGTGGCAATGATAACTTCCTATGCTTCCCTTGATGTGGCCGTGAAAGCACACGATGACGGAGCAGTTGATTTTATTCCCAAGCCTTTCACTCCACAGGAACTGAAAACCTCTATAGAACAGATAACCAAGCAGCAGTATCTGAGACGCATTACTCACAAGCTCAAGGTGGAGGGAAAAAAAGTCCGGTTTCAGTTTCTGTCGGTTCTGTCTCACGAGCTTAAAGCACCGCTGAATGCAATAGAAGGATATCTCAGGATGATGCAGGAAAGGCAGATGGGTGATTCAATTTCGGAATATGCCTCCGCAATTGACAGATCACTCCAGCGCATCGACGGTATGCGCAACCTGATCATGGATCTTCTTGACTTTACCAAGGTGAGCTTCGAGAGGCAGGTTGAGAAACTACAGGATGTCAATCTGAAGGAGGTTGTCTCGCTTGCCGTGGTAACCGTCAGCCCTTATGCCATCCACAAGGATATTAATTTCGTTACAAACATCAAAGGCTGTGAAAAAATCTGGGCTGATCCCAATGATTTTGAAATCATCCTTAACAATCTTGTCTCAAATGCTGTAAAATATAACAGGACAGGGGGCACAGTGACCATAACAGTTGATTGTAATGATAATGATTTCATAATATCCGTTGAGGATACAGGCATAGGCATGAATCCTGAAGAGAGCACAATGCTGTTTGAGGAATTTTCAAGGATAAAGAATGACAAGACAAGAAATATCGGAGGTAGTGGCCTGGGACTCTCAATAGTCAAAAAGGTGGTTGAATTATACCATGGTGTGATCAACGTTGAGAGTACTCCTGACAAGGGCTCAGCATTCACGGTTATCATTCCCAGAATACAAGTGACCAATATAAAGACTCAACTATGAAAAAATTACCAGGAAAAACAGTTGAACGTCTCAGCAAGTACAGGCGGGCCCTCCTCGGGTCACTGGCTGAAAACCGCAGTTACATCTTCTCACATGAGCTGGCAGCGTTGCTGCACATCACGGCAGTGCAGGTAAGACGCGACCTGATGCTTATCGGTTATGGCAGCGTTATGCGCAAGGGATATGATATCAGGGTGCTTATCAATACGATAGGAGAGATCATTGACGCTCCGGGCGGACTGAATGTTGCCATCATCGGAATGGGTAACCTGGGGCGTGCCATCACCGGTTATTTCAGGGGAAAGAGGACCAACCTGAATGTGAAGGCAGCATTTGATATTGACCCCCAGAAGGTAGATAAGGTGGTGGCAGGCGTGAAATGTTACCAGATTGACCAGATCAGAAAACTGAAGAGTGAGCTTGACATTACCATCGCGGTATTGACTGTGCCTCCTGATCAGGCCGTCACTGTCACTGCACTTCTCGTGGGAAGCGGCATAAAGGGCATAATGAACTTCACCACGGTGCCCCTTAATGTGCCTGACAATGTTCATCTCGAAGAGTTTGATATGATCACCTCAATTGAAAAGGTGGCTTACTTTGTCAGGGAAAAACAGCAGCCTTTAGTATAATGAGGATATACAGAAGCTTTGAGGAAGCTGCCGCTATTCCATCACCGGTTATCACAACAGGTACTTTTGATGGTGTGCATATAGGTCACAAAACCATCATACGGAGGCTTAAAAAACTGGCTTCCGATCACCACGGAGAATCTGCCCTCATAACTTTCCATCCCCACCCAAGGGCAGTTCTTTATCCTGAAAGCGTGGGCAAAGGCCTCAGGCTTATCTGTTCGCAGGAGGAGAAGATTGAGATGCTCAGAAAGACCGGCCTTGATAATCTTATAATCATTGAGTTCACCAGGGAGTTTTCACATATCACCAGCGAAGAGTTTGTAAGAGACATCCTCTGTGGTATCCTGAAATCGAAGGTGATAGTTGTGGGGCAGAACCATCATTTCGGGTTTCATCAGGAGGGTGACTACCGCAAGCTCTGGCAATGGAGAAGCATTTACGGGTTTGAGGCTGAAGAAATTCCTTTGCAAGAGGTACAGAATGAAACTGTCAGTTCAACCCGCATACGGCAGGCACTGTCGGAAGGTTATATCCAGCGGGCCAACGCATACCTTGACCATTTCTATATTATTATTGGTGCTGCGGTAAAGGATGACCCGGCATTCTCGCCTGACATTCCTTTTATAAAAATCCCGGTAACCGAAAAGACCAAACTGGTGCCCCCGCATGGCCTGTATGCAGTATCCTGCGCGGCAGACACTTTCTTTTCCAGGGGGATGGTATTTATTCCTGATAATAATGGCGATGTCCCTGATATATATGTTCATCTCGAGAATTACGAGGATGATATTCCCGGGAAACGAATGACGCTTTTCTTTCATAAAAGGCTTGCTGCCTATAAGCCGGGAGAACCGGTGCAGAGCTCCATTGCAAAAGGAATTGAGGAGATGCAGGAGCTCATTTTCTGATGGGTGACGGCAAATCATGACCTTAAAATCAGTATCTTTGCCTGTTTGTAAGCGGGGTGGATTTTTAAATGTGTTGAAATGAAGTTTAATCCAGAAAAATGCAGTTTACCGGACCGTCGGATGGAACCGTTCATCGATCCGGCCGAGATATGGTCTTTCCTGAACAATGCAAGACCTGATAAAGTCAGAGTGAGGGAAATAATATCAAAATCGCTTGACAAGCAGCGGCTTACTCTTGCAGAGACGGCAGTTTTGATCAATGCCAGCAGCGAACTCGCCGATGAGATCAAAGACGGCGCCAGGGAGCTGAAGAAAAAGGTCTACGGCAACAGAATCGTTCTTTTTGCACCTCTGTATATCGGGAACAAATGTGGAAACAACTGTCAGTATTGCGGTTTCAGGGTCACAAACAAGGAGGCCAGAAGAAGGACACTCACCAATGACGAGATAAGGGAAGAGGTTGTGGCTCTCGAGGAAAACGGCCAGAAGAGGCTTATACTGGTCTACGGAGAACATCCTGAATACAGTCCTGAATTTATTGCCGATAATGTCAGGCTGGTTTACGGGGTAAAGAAGGACAGGGGAGAGATACGCAGGGTGAACATAAACGCCGCACCTATGGATATTGACGGGTTCCGGACTGTCAAGAACTCAGGAATAGGCACATACCAGATTTTTCAGGAGACCTATGATCCGGAGGCTTACAAATTGTATCATCTTGGAGGTAAGAAAAGCGACTATGAATGGAGGCTTACTTCACTTGACAGGGCTCAGGAAGCCGGCATTGACGATGTCGGAATAGGGGCTCTCTTCGGCTTGTATGACTGGCGGTTTGAAGTAATGGGGCTGGTGCGTCATGCCAACCACCTCGAGGCTTGTTATAATGTCGGACCGCATACTATATCATTCCCGAGAATCAAGGACGCATCATCGCTTAATCTGAACGGTAAATACTATGTCAGCGATGATGACTTCATGAAACTGATAGCCATTCTTCGCCTTGCCGTACCCTATACGGGACTGATCCTCACTGCCCGCGAAGGACATGAGGTACGTACCGAGGCGATGGCTTTTGGGGTGTCACAGATTGACGGAGGGACAAAACTGGAAATCGGAGGGTATTCCGCCTCAAAGAACGGGATACAGGATCTTAACCGGGAACAGTTCAGAATCAATGATGAAAGGTCTCTGGCCGACATCATCGATGAGCTCATCGAAAATGATTATATCCCGTCGTTCTGCACAGCCTGTTATCGTCTGGGACGTACCGGGGAACACTTTATGGAATTTTCTGTTCCCGGTTTCATCAAGCGGTACTGTACTCCGAACGCCATCCTGACATTGTCAGAATATATTGTTGATTATGCATCTCCTGAGCTGGCCGCGAAAGGCTGGAAAGCTATTGAAAAGAATATGTCCGGTCTTGACGAGGGACTGAAGGATGGCATTAAAAAGAAGATTGACCGCATTAAGAACGGAGAGAGAGACCTTTATTATTAAAACAATAAGTCATGGTCAGAGTAATCGGTATCAGGATCACAGACAGGATCAAAGAGGCGGGGCTTGTTCAGAAGACCCTGTCGAAGTACGGCAGTATTATCAGCACACGCCTCGGTTTTCATGAACTGAGTAGTGAATTATGCAGTCGTGAAGGATACATGGTCATTCATCTTGCCGGTCTTCCTGATGACTGTGAGGAGCTGGCCGAAAAACTGAAAAAAACAGAGGGCATCACCGTAATGGAAATGGTTTTTTCACACGGTCTCTCTGACGCTTCCATGGAGTGCGACGGGGTAACACTGCTGGGAATCATGGTGCCGAGGCGCGATGATCTTGGTATACAGGTTCAGAGTATCCTGACGACATTCGGATGCGTGATACGGACAAGGCTGGGTGTTAACGAGGTTTATTTTGGTGAGCCTGCCGGTCTTATTATCCTGGAGCTCACCGGTGACGTGAAACAGTATATCTCTCTTGAGAGAGCACTGCGTGATATAGATGATATAGCTATCGGACGTATCTGCTTTCCTTACTGACGCCCTTCCCGGCGATTCTCTTTGCATAGTGAGGAGTGTCACCAAACGTTCCCATGCCGACTTTGGTGCCAGGCAGCAATTCAAGCCGCAGGCCGCTAATATTTGACTCATCGATATCACGGTATCCGGGTTTGCCGGTATAGATCCGGTAGCCATCCCTGTACCTGCTGGGTGTAAGATTAGGCATGACGACATTTGCCCCGGATCCTATTGCCATCTCACGTCCCAGCTTGTCAATTGACTGCATGGCAGTAGAGGCAACGATGTTAATGTCTTTCATCACCAGCCTGATAATGGCTATCATCCTAAGGGTAAGGTTGAAACGCTCTCTCAGAAAGGGATTGTCCGTGCCATTTTTGCCCAGCGGGGTATCTGTATGCTCGATGAAGGGGCCCATGCCGCACATATCTATGTCGAAATCGCGCATGAACAGTATATCTTCAGCCAGATTGCTCAGAGTCTGAGACGGCAGGCCGATCATCACGCCGGTGCCTGTCTGATAGCCTGTTTCCTGTAAATTCTTAAGACACTCAATCCTCCTTTCGTATCTGTGCATATCGTCATCAGGATGGATCCTGCGGTAGAGATCAGAACTTGATGATTCGATGCGTAAAAGGTACCTGTGAGCACCGGCTTCATACCAGCGCCGGTAAGTATCTTTATCCTGCTCTCCCAGCGAAAGGGTGATGCCAAGCTTCCCGTTTGTCATTTCCGTAATGGTGCGGACGAGATACTCAACATTACTCGTGAATTCTTCTGATGAATTCTCTCCCGACTGGATAGCTATTGAGCCAAAATTCAAACGGAATGCCTTCATGGCCGCTTCAATCACCTCGTTATTGGTGATGGTATAACGTTCAATTTGCCTGTTGTCACGTCTTATACCGCAGTACAGACAGTTCTTGCCGCAGATATTGGAAAATTCAATAAGGCCTCTGAGGTATACAATATTTCCAACGTATTTGTTTCTTATTGAGGCAGCTGTCCGGCAGAGCAGTGTAGCGTCTTCGTCGTCGCACCGCAGCAGCTCAAGGATATCAGATTTTTCAAGTTCCTTTTTATCAAGTATTGACGCTATCGCGGAGGTCATCTGTTCATCTATCCTTGTAAATCAAACAATAATTCGCTAAGAAAGTTTAGATCGTGCAAAAACTTTTTTAAAAGCCTCTTCCGAACATGCCCCAGAGGGTTCTTTTCATCTCCTGCCAGCGGCTCATGGCAGCCATGGCGAAGGAACCGGTATATTCAGTAACGGCTTTCTTTGCTTCATCGTTTTTACCCTCGCTGACGAGGCTTTTCACTCTCTCTTCAAGTGCAGGAAGCTCGTTAAAAGCTTTGTCTTCCATCTCAGCAACGGCAGGCTCTATAAGCTTCCGTCCGCGTTCCCAGTTCACTGTCGCCAGCCTGTTGGCTTCACGGAATGACCATAAGGCTGCATCTTCTCGGTAGCGGTGCTGACCGCAGATCCGGAAGCTCTCAGGCAGTGACATAGTCCCGGAGAAGATCGGTATGCGGGGACTCTGGCCGGGATTGTCAAAAGAGAACCATGCAACAGCACCCACCTCATCAGGAAGCCATTCACGGCACTGAATGACATGCGAATATGAACATCCGGCAATGGCTATCGTCCGCTGTCGCTCAATAGTGCCTGGTTTTAACTCATTTATAAGGGTTCGCAGGTCATTATTCATCCAGTTTGATACAACGGGTGACTTTACGGTATCGGTGACCTCATTGCCGGCCTCGTCCTTCCTTGTTACCCTGACAAGAAGATTCTTTGTCATATCATACGGTGTGCCCTCATAGGTCTGCCGGTAAAAAGCCATCACATCACGGACCGAGATTTTCTTTTCCGGCCTGACGGAAAAGGGAAGCTCTTCCATATCCATTGTCAGACCAAGGGAAGGAGCGAGGGTGCTGAGCACAAAAAATTCCCTTATGGCATAGGGCTTGCCCGTATTGAT